>Ga0207767_1000306_pt1 | contig 40019 bp, 49 predicted proteins | sample HigsolmetaGSP17D_FD_184845 | JGI IMG/M metagenome (GOLD analysis project Ga0207767, IMG submission 184845) | High solid enriched microbial communities from the Joint BioEnergy Institute, USA - SP1-7-D (SPAdes) | ecosystem: Engineered > Bioreactor > SSF (Solid state fermentation) > Aerobic >... | reverse complement strand
CCGGCTCGAAATAGCAGTATTGATTGTGTACGGAGTACAGTATGCGGTACATATCGATGAGAAATAGGACTGAGGTTTCTGGTGCTTTTGTTTCAGGATTTATTTGAATTCCTTTTTGAGGTCTCTTGTTTCACTACTCCGTATATGGGAGATTGACTTTGAAGTTTGCGCTCAGTCTCCGTACTATTTCATAGTCCGCATGCATTTCCATTCTTGCGTCGCAGGCGTAGCTTTTGTTCAAACCATACTCCTCCCGGGGCGGAAGCGTCAAGAAGATGGGAGACGATGATCTGCGAGACGCGCAAACCTGGGCAAGCAGGCTACGCAAGACTATGACAATGTCCCAGGTGATCGATCCTTCCTGGCAATTCTGATTCCGATTCAAGTTTCAGACATGGCTGTCAGACATGTTATCATTATGGCGAGTGACGTCTCCTCCATCCCTCTGGGAGCTTGGCGGCATCTGAAGAGGAAAGAATGGAATGCGCTGTCCCGATCAGCGGAGGCTATTTCGTGAGGCCACGGTTAGCATCTGCGTGCTATTGAGGTCTAGTTGATTTTCATACGGAGGGATCCCTGGTTATACAGTTCATACTGAGCTAGCGGCCTACCTAAAAGTACGGTACCTACCTAATATGACTCGTACTGTACGGTCCTCCGAACTAGTAGACGTGGAACAACATTACGTTTGGAGACAAAGGATTTAGGTTTATGCATTCGCAGATAATAATTCCCTCACAGACTATTTCATTATGCACAATAAGTAAGGCATTATTGCCTTGCACTTAGAACACTAGACATATCTGGTTTATTTCGGCCCGAAGGACAATTTACCCGTCCTGTGTAAGTACTCTGTAGTACTTCTGTACTACAAGGCGCTTATCAATCCATACAGTATGCCAAGACCCTGCCCGGGGGACTGCGGGATGGCTTGGCAGTGTCTGGAGTGACTTCACGGATGGACAGATCATCGGCCAAGAAGTAGAATATCATAAACAGAGATCGATTATGCTGGAGTCCGGAGTACAGTGCGGTATGTATGAGCAGTACTCAACCATAAAGAGCTCGGAGCAGGCCCTTTCATCAATGCGCCTTTTTCTACCTGTACTTCGCTGGTCGTGGAATTCATGAAACATCAGTGCACTCCGCACAGTCCGAGTCAAAATGATGTCTCCATTACAACTTGAACATTCCGACACCACCTCCCATGGATCAGCAGGTAATAATTTCAGGTTGCAACATCAATCGCAGTACCCGCGGCCGGAAGCTTGTCCAGTTTCCCGGCGGCATGGCACGGCAAGCAGCTTGCAGGGGGTCTCGGCGAAGTCCCTTTGGCACGACTTGTATCACCTGAGGAGGCGGAGTCAGGGAATACGAAACACTAGCAAGATCGTTGCAGAGCAACAGAGCACGCTTGAAAATCGCCCCGTACACTGAAGTTAAAACTTAATAGCCGCCAAGACGAAGCACAAGAATGTAAAGTAATACAGTGGTACATCACAGGCCCGGCAAGGGGGACGAAGAATGCGAAGAACGGGATGCCAAGAGCGCGAGACTTCGTTGGTCTCGCGCCAAGACGAGGCGGAGTTGCGCAGGGACACCTTATAGGCACGGTAGAGTAACGATGGTGAGCGGAAAGTACAGTATCGCATGAGGAATTGTATGTAATGACGGTTTTGGGTGTTTTCAGCCGAAGAGATACCATAACTTTGAATGTGAACCTAAATTATATCGTATGGGACATGCATTCATGAAACGTTGGCCGCAGTGAGGGGGGAAAAGACGTCGGAATTGACATCGAATATCAATAGCCGCAATAATTAGGGCAAGGCAGAGCAAAAGATGAAGATCGAGGCACTTACCTGTCATCAATTCATCGTTTTAATATATCCACACGGATTGCCGCTTTCATCCCATTTTCAATCTACTTCGTTTCTTGCTAACAAGGTATACTGTCGAGGGCTGTGTACGGTGTCAGGGCATGATTCTGATCATTGGATGACTGCTGCAGCTTTTTGGCCCACGAAACTAGATGCTCGGAAATCCCGACGTGCTGAGGGACTATGATCCGTAGCGGAGGAAGCAACAATGTCAACGTTGATAGCGGTGCGCGCTTTTCTGAGAATCTACGAGCATTTTTTCATCTTGGCGACTATTTCGTCTGACCTCAGCACTAATATCGGCTTTGTATTACGCAAAATATCCATGGAATGAGGTTGTGGTAGAACTGAATATGCCGTATCATTCCTCGGCGATGTTGATTTTCTCATGCGTCAATGCCTCGAGCTACTTCCGAAATACCAGACAAGACCAAGACCTACGAACAACGTTCCAATAGATCATGCCTAATGCAAGACCAGATTTGACCAGTGTTAATAACCACATCAGTAGTTCTTCATGTCTTTGAATAGGAAACTGGCCATGCAGTGGTCGGGTCGGCGACTCTCTGGCGCGCCGAGAAGTCAAGACGTCAAAATGTCGATAGGATTTCTCAGTCCTTTCAAACTGCTGGCACATCGGACATGCGGCATCTTTCTGAAGACACCTTCTTTCTCTGTCTTCTGCATAAACTGCTGCCACTCTTTGGTCTGGATCCATTGCTTCCAAGCCCACTTGTTCTTGAAACTGGCAAGCAACAATACGTCGTGCATCTCTTCGCGAGTCGTACCTTTGGGCGGGCCAGGAGGAGGCATCTCAACCGGGATGCTCTCGAAACGAGTAACGTACGGACTGACTTCCGCATGGCGTTGCACCTCAGAGAGCAGTGTGTCGAGACGGTGGACTGATGTTGAGGGCCTACGGCCATCCATCTCTGATCCAGCGGCTTTCTTGGTCTCAAGATTTCTGGTCATCTGGGATGCGAAAAAGAATATCATGCAGGCCAGAGGCCTCGTGCTGTCCTCTCGGGAGCCTTGGCTCAGCGTTGGCAGGGTGTCAATAGGAGTGCCGGTATCACCATGTTTTCTAATTTTGTCGAACATCATCTTGGATTCTTTGATGATTTATGTTCTGGAAAGCATGAAGCTCAGTAGACAAAGAATGGATTCTGCCTATCAAGCTGCGAACAGCAGACGTTCCCAGCACACCTCATTCTGACGTGTGTCGGCTGACCGGCTGTCACTTTTAACGTACCTCCTGAGAGCTCTCCCCGCATTTTCAATATGTAAGAGTGTTTAAACCTTCTGTGCTCTAGGTTATTTCGTCAGTAGCAAATGACAGTGAGAGGTCGGTTTTTGTTCAAAGCAAGCCTCAGTCGGCCCCGCGACACCATGATTGCAAAACGATTATGGAAGGTTAGCAACCTGATTCTGCTATTATTCGACCTCGCCTCCTGGAACCAAGTCACGTTTCAATTTCTTTGTCGCTGACTCTAAGTCTGGGCATAATAACCACGAGGGAAGAAAGGATCAACCGGGTCACGGAACGGTAGGCGTACATCTTAAAATACATAGCCCTCATCATAAGGGTCCAGGTAGAATCCGAAAACCACGAAATAGCGGTGTTGTAGAGGCAGTTTTAAAATAGATCATGGTACTGGGCTAATAGGGGCGCAGCCGAGTGCCTCGTAGCACCGATGCAGCGACAAGCCCGTATGATAGCAGACATAGCTCATTCAGAAATCCTGTATACCCGTCTCTCCTTGTAGCTTCTGTTTAATATCGCCGCCGTCTTCGTCATCTTCGATTATCCACTCGGGCTCTTCTTCGTCAAAATATCGCTCCTGTTCCTCGTTCCAGTCATCATATTCGTCGTTTTCATCCACCGTCTTGTAGTCGAAGTTGTAGTCGGCCCCCTTCAGGAAGCGCATTTCCATTTCCCAGCGCCATCGTTTCTCTCCTTCTTCCTTTGTGGTGGGGATGTCGTCGCGGTCCTCTGCCACAATCTCCCCGTTGGGGGCGCGTCTGTAGCTGAGCATCGCGTTAGGATCAGGATTATTTAGGGCATCCAGTTTGGCCTCCGATCTTGTTATATCCGCTTCGAGAATGCCTGAAAAGCCTTTCGCACGTCCTTCTGCTTCCCTCTCTTGGGGCGTCTGGAACCGGCGGATCAGGCGATCGTAGAGTAAGGGCTCTGCATAGGTAGCTGCATGTTAGTTTAGAGACTTCCAAGAAGAGTGATCATCGAAGCATCGTATATAATCAGTCAGCGCAGGAACAGGAGAGAGCAAGCGGACCAGCAAGCTCGAGATCATGAGATTTAAAGTATTCCGGGTGCTTGTCGAGATAGCGCTTTCGACGATTCTTCACTTGGATTGAAGCAGGAGGGACCAGTGGAGGCTTATTCGACGCCTCCCCGGAGGCTGTCTCCTTCTGTGTATCTGGTTCGCTTTTTCCCGTGTTCATTGGGAAATACGGCATGTTTGTGGTGGAATATGAGCGTCCAAGCGATAAGTCCGGTGTTGATTGTTGATAGGTACGCGGTCGGCTTGATAAGATGGCGATGTGAGCTCCGGCGGGACGAGGCCGGATCGCCGGCCCGCAACAGCGCAAACTGAAGCTCTCCGAAACGCTGGCCAGATTGACCCCTTTGCACCACTGAGGTTTGGAGAATAGTCAACCTCGACCTTCTGACGGAATATGGAAATTTTCTCGGGCTGAATAAAAATGTAAGGCTTGTTGCTTCTCTCTGCTGTTTTTCGTTTGCATATTGTTTTTGTTGCTTTTGAACTTTTTGTCATACGTGTGCACTAATGCCTCTCTACTTTTTGCCCTCTCTATGTGCAGGAAACATTGAGGCTCTACGTCAAGTCCTGTTCCGTCAAGAAGGGGTTTTGGTAGATTATTGACACCTTTCCCCGGTTTCCCTCGTGCCAGACATACATTGCTCCATTGACCTGTCAGGGAAGCATTCTTCAAGGCTCATCTTAAGTGGTCGAAATGGCACGGCCTCCTCAGCGGCGGCCTGCGCCGCAGCCTCCTCCAACCACGGAGAAGGTGCGCAGCATACTCGCGAGCATCAAGTACGATGCGCTTTGGCGAGGACTGGGATTGCTGTTCCTGGCTGCTGCGTACTCCCCGGTCGCCCATCTGACGCTGTCCCCTGTGTATGGGTCAACTGCTTCAAGCTTCTCCCACCGCCCCGGGATGCTGGCGGCCGGGATCTGTGGCTATTTCTTGAAAGATCGCATCCAAAGGCTCCTGGGTAGAAGAGCTGCGCACCTCATTCCCGTGCTTGCGTTCTGGATTCCCACTATTCAATTTTTCTTGTTCAAATTGAGCTCGTCGCTGGGGAATCCTGCCGGTCCTGTGGTCACGGATCTGTTCACCTATTACCCGCTGCTTCTGCTTTCGGTGGCTGTATCCGTGAAGATCGTCCAATATGCTCTGGATCTGAGGACCAATTTCGGTGAACTAGCTGAAGAACATGTGCCATTCGTCGGATCCTACGTTCTCTTCATCATCGGAGAGAAAGTGGCCAACTTTTTCATCATGAGATTCATCGGAACTATTACTCGCTGCGGCTTCCAGCTCCTGATAGCGGCCCTATACTCCGTTACTGTCCCGTCCAAGTTGCTGCTTCTGGCCCTGCCGTCGTTGCTCTTCTCTTTCACTGCCAATGTCCATATGCCTTTTAGTCACACGACCGCCGTTTTGAATTCCGCTCTCCAGGAACACGGTTATACTCTGCTGGATCGACGCGAGTCCGTGACGGGCTATATCTCGATTCTGGAAAGTGAAAAGCAGGGATTCCGAGCGATGAGATGCGACCACAGTCTCCTTGGGGGAGAATGGAATACTGTCGGAAGAAATTATCATCCCGCGGTGAAAGACCCTATCTACGCGGTCTTCGCCATGCTGGAGGCTGTGAGGCTCGTCAAGCCCGAAGAGGGAGAACATAGGCGGCCGGATGAAGAGAGCAACGCTCTCGTCATGTAAGTACTGCTTGAATAACATCTTCCCTGATCCTCCCATCAACTGACTGACTGGCTACCAGCGGACTCGGAATTGGCACTACTCCCGGAGCACTGATCATGCACGGAATCGACACGACGATCGTCGAGATCGACCCTGTCGTCTACCAGCTCGCCAGGGAGTACTTCCATCTCCCCGCGAACCACACGGCCGTCATCGAAGACGCAGTGAAATTCGTGAAGAAGGCCACATCCAAGCCCGTGCCCCCGAAATACGACTATATCGTACATGACGTCTTCACTGGCGGCGCGGAGCCGATTGAGCTCTTCACGGTCGAGTTCCTGGAAGGCCTGAAATCTCTCCTCAAGAATGATGGAGTGATTGCAATCGTCCGTCTCCCCTTCCCCATCCATCCCCTACATAATTCCATATCCCTAAACCAGACTAACATGAAATAATCCAAACAGAACTACGCAGGCGACATCTCCCTCTACCCCGCCAAACTCGTCTCCCGCACCGTCCGCGCCGTCTTCCCCACGTGCCGCATCTTCCGGGAGGACCCGGCCTCCGAGAACCCCAAGCACAAGCGTGACGACAACTCAGAAACACCCGACTTCACCAACATGGTCATCTTCTGCAAAAAGACGACCGCCTCCCCGCTCGAGTTCCGCCCGCCCACGGCGCAGGACTTCCTGGGCAGCAAGGCGCGCGAGGCGTACATGCTGCCGCGGCACGAGATCGACCCGGCCGTCTTCGACCGCGTCGGCAAGGGCGAGAAGCGGATCCTCCGCGCGCGCGACGCGCCGGACATCCATACGTTCCTGACGCGCAGCGCGGTCGAGCACTGGGAGATCATGCGAACGGTGCTGCCGCGGGAGGTGTGGGAGAATTGGTGAGCGGGTCGCTTTTCTCTCGTTGTCTCCCTGTAGCTGGGTATGGTAGGGTATGCATTAGTATGGTATGATGTGATATGGTATGAGACCAGGGAGAGAAGATCCCCTGAGAGGTGGGGAAAGAGGAGGGCATTGTCCGCGGTGTTATTTATTATACTACCGACCTAGGTCCTATTTTATCTATTATATGTGTAATGTATATGGCCGTTCGTCTCGGTCCTATACTAATGCATGTGCTTCGTCCTGTTGATTATATAATAGTATACTATGTTGTTATATTATTATTATTATTTAACGTCAATTATATCGAATCTAACTGATAATGAATACCAGCACAAACAGGCACCGCATCCATTACTTGATCGATTAATCAATAACACATCGTTAATTATTCCTTATCTTGCTCTTCTTTCTAAGTTAGTACTCCATACATAGGTACCTAACATGCCTAAGATACCTACTAGCCTAAAAGGCAGGGAGTGCTACACACCAGCTCGGGGCAACAAGAGTTTCGATCGATGGATTCATGGAGTTTAGGTAAGTAAGAAGGGTATCATACTGTACAGAAAGTACAAGAAAGAAAAGGAAAGGTATGGATGATTCCAAGGTTGATATCTCATCTCGCGTGTTTCCCCCTCCCCCTTCCCTCTCCCGTCCTCTCCCGCTAGCCAACCACCCCGTTTCTTTTCCCTTCTCCTGCTCTTAATTTATTTAATCCTACTTACCTCCGTGCGAAGAAAAAGCGATCAGATGATAGAGGGATAGAATAGACAAGCAGACGGACCATTGTATTGTTCCACATGGGTGATAATTTCCCAAAAAAAAAGAGTTGCACGGGAGTGAGTGAGCCGGAACTGAGGACCGATTAATACAGTTTCGGGGGCCGTTTTTGAGACGGAGAGGGAGAGAGTGTGTGTGGCGGGCCTTCGAGATGTATATGTACAGCAATTCAATTGGGAGCAGCAGGGGCAGGGGCAGGGGCAGAGGCAGAGGCAGCAGCGCTGGTGCTGGCGCTGCTGCGAGGATTACTGCCGGCAGGCTTCTTGACCAAGCCGGCGAAGAAGCTCGCCAGGGCCTGGTTGTGCGCCTTTTCGTCCCCCGCGGTGGTCGAGGAGGTTTCCTTCTTCTGGGCGCGGCTGGCCTCTCTCTCCTGTAGATAGACATAGACGTGTTAGCTGACCTATAGTATGGACAGGGAGATGAAAGAAGAGCTCAGAATTGCTTGCTTGGCTCACCTTCAGCTTCCTTAGCATATCATCCGCATCCACCTGGATGCCTCCCATGTTGAACTGCACGGGCCCGATGTGCTCATTGACGCGCCCGCTCTCGTCCGTTGCCAGCTCCGGCTTGGGAACTTTGCGGGCCGCACGGTCCTTCTCGTCCTCGAGCTTGAGCTTCTCCAGGACTTCGAGCTGCTTGGCCAGGAAGGTCTGCATGTCCTCCGTCTCGATCTCGATCTTGTTGGCATTGGCGCGGCTGCCGTGGCCGATCGAGGTGTCCCGCTTCGGGTCCCTGATCGTCTGCTCGTAGATGGCCACGGCGCTGGTGCCGTCGTCTGCTTTCGAGGCGGGGTCGTCCGCCTTGTTGGAGTCTGAAGCCCCATTAAGAGGCTCTGGGGGTTCCTGGATCTCGATCGACCAGGCCGTCGATACTCCCTCCATATCGAATCCTTCTCTGATGATCCGGATCTTGCCCCACGAATCCCAATTCGCGGGTACGAGGATCTTATCTCGATCGATCACGTTGTGTCGCAGTGATTGTCTCTTGAGAAGGGAATGTATCCCAAGAGAAGAATGTATGAGGCTTTGCAGGGAGCCTGCAAGGAAGGGAGTAGTGTAGATAAGTGACGCGCCATCTGCGGTGGGTCAGCCAGTCTGCAGAAAGGCATACTGTATATATACTACTCACGCTTAAGGAGAATCGTCCTCATAAACTGGAGGATAAAGTCAAACTCCTCCTCACGCCAACCGTGCTCCTTCTCCAGTTTCTCGATGTTGTCGGCCTGCGCCCGTCAAAGGAAAGTTAGTCAGCAAGAGCTACGAGTATCCTGACGCAGATGCAGACGCACCCCCTGGCAAACGACACACAACGGAATTCCAAGACCCTCATCCCACTCTCCGGGACCCAATGGTATCGTGACCGGTCCACCGGAGTTCGTCGTCCCAGCCGCCGCACCGTCTATCCCCCTCTTCCGATCTCGCCATTCGGTCATGACCTCCTCCATGACGATCTTCGTCTCGTCGCCCAGCGATATCAGCACGGATCGCAGCAGACGAATCCATTCGCGCAGTTGTCGGACCCAGGTCCAGGGGTTCGACCAGTCCAGCAGGATCACGATCAAGGTCTCCGGGACGGTCTGAGGGGTGAGGAGGGGTCTGAGGAGGGGGGCGAAGGAGGGGGAAGGCTCGGAGAGGAGATATGCGGAGACGCGGGCGAGGATGTCTGTTTCGCATCAGTATGACCATTGCTCTGTCAATCAGCCTAGCCTTTTACCTCCAATCGACATATAGCCAGATCGCGAAATATGACAGTGCTTCCTGCAGTAGAAAACAAGGATACCGTACCTTCCTGATCAGCATCCAGAACATCCTGATACGTGTATCCCAGCGCAAACTGGTTCGCGATGGGGGGTACTCTCCCCTTGTTCCTCTGGCTCCCTAGCCTAGGATCCGACGGGTCCGCAGCGAGCGTCTCCAGGAACTCCCTCTGGCTCTCCGGCGTGCCTCCTGAAATCAAGACACTGATATCAGCCATGAACAAAACAGCCCGCATGGTCCGTGGATGAAAAACGCAGCGCAAGGCAGAAGAAAAACCGAAACAAACAACAAGATCACGAACCCAAGATCAGCAGATTCTTCTCCGGCAGCCGCTTCCCGCTGGCGACGCTGTCCAGCATCGAGGACCAGATGTTCTTCTTGGCGCCATCCTTGCTCGACGGCCGACTGCCGGATCTGTGGCGCGAGTGTTGGCTCAAGGTCGACAGTCGCTGTCCGATTCCCACCATGTTGGAACCCGTTCAAACCATCCCCAGCACGGTCGGAGCCGCAGATATAAGGACAATGGCGTATGTTTTGTGGCGCGTAGATTCGAAAGAGATCAGATTGGTGGATTGGAATAGGTTATAGCGGCGGGTCAGGGCAGAGAAGGGGTCAGGGGAGAGGAGAGGTCGATCGGGCCGCGGAGTCGAGACTTGTCGAAATGTGTGTTTGTTTATTTTTTTTCGCCCGGACAACGTGTCTCAGCGGGAGGAGAGACGATGTACGCGCCGTCGATCTTTTTTCGGTTTGTGGAACTAAGGGTTGGATGCCATGAAGGGGCCTGGAGAGGTTGCGCGGGCGCGTGCAATGCAGTATGCACTTGTGACGGATGCGCAGCGCATCTTAGCCATGTCCGAAGGTTGCGCTGCGGGTGGGACCTGCGCGATCCTCCGATCTTGTCGACGCCAGAGCTCCCTCCAGCGATAATACAACTATTATTATTCCTGTGCGGGAGCTTCACCCGCACTCTGTTGCCACAGCAGCACAGGCGACGAGACCAGCCAGTGAGATAGCACTCGCAATTCTTCTTCCCGCGTCTGAGTCTGGCTTGGGGATCTAGATAGCAACAAGCAACCATGAACTCCATCCGCCAGATCCAGGCGCTCAACAAGCGCGAGCTCGAGAATGCTGTGTATGTCGCTCCCTCGCTCCCTTCCTCTCTGCATTTTTTACAACCATTATTTACTATTTAAAATATACGCTATTACTAACGCTAACGTGTTCACAACGCATACAGCCCCCCCGAAGCCTCCTGGCACGCCGACTACCGCGACACGGCCTGGATCTACATCGGCGGGCTCCCCTACGAGCTCTCCGAGGGCGACATCGTGACCATCTTCTCGCAGTTCGGCGAGCCCGTCCACGTCAACCTCATCCGGGACAAGGAGACGGGCAAGAGCAGGGGCTTCGCCTTCCTCAAGTACGAGGACCAGCGCAGCACCGACCTCGCTGTCGACAACCTGTGCGGCGCCACGGTCATGGGCCGCATGCTGCGCGTCGACCATGTGCGGTACAAGCGGCGCGACGACGAGGGCGAGGAGGACAATGTTGCGCCGCCGGTGATTGGGCAGGAGCGACGGATAGAGAATGGTGGTGATACGGATGATGATGAGGGGCGGAGGCGGAGGAAGAGAAGGGGAAGCGATACCGAGGAGGAGGAGTTGGAACGGAGGCGGCCGATGCTCAAGGAGGAGAAGGAACTTGCGGAGCTGATGCGCGACCATGATGATGAGGATCCCATGAAGCAGTACCTGATCGAGGAGAAGAAAGAGGAGGTCGCCCGCGCGCTGGAAAAGTGGAGGAAGAGCGAGAAGAAGTCGCATCGGCACTACCACCATCATCATCATCATCATCGGCACCACCGCCGGAGGCATAGCGAGGAGAGATCTGACTCGCGGGAAAGAGCGTCGCGCAGAGAGAGATCGCTGTCACGGGAGAGGCGATCTCATCGGGACAGGTCCGCGTCACGAGAGAGGAGATCCCACAGGGATCGATCTGCGTCGCGAGAAAGGTCCTACAGGGACAGGTCGGCTTCACGGGAGAGATCCTACAGGGATAGGTCGGCATCGCAAGAAAGACCCTACAGAGACAGATCTGCGTCGCGAGTAAGATCCTACAGAGCCAGATCGCAGACACGGTCGCAATCACCGGATCAAAGACGACATCGGGATCGAAGAGACCGCGACAGATGATTCACAAATGTCATTCCAATGCTTTCTACTATCCTAATATGTCATTCTATCTCTACGCCTGCTTGAAGAAGGGCGGACAACAGCTACCAATTTCGATTCAGATCCAGAGCCATGGCCAACAGCAGTTGGCCATCTTCGACATCGCCAGGGCGATGGGGGAACAGGTATGCGAAGGCGATAGATAGGAGCCTTCGACTGGCACGTCTCGCGGCCAGAGTGTGCAGAGGTCATCTGCCATCTGTTTGACTCTTCAGCGTTCAAGCCGCCATCAGCAGCAAGCCGAAATAGGCCGGTCCCGATATGGGAAACTGTCATGTCCTCAGGACAAACCTCCTAGATAGATGCTCCCAATGTCAAGTCATTCCATCCAAATAGATCTTTCAGCCACCGCCTAGATATCGTTTCCACCCCTCCCGGACACAATAACGCTTGCCATCTTCCCCTTCTCGAAGGACGAATTTCTCCCAGCGTCCTTCTCTCCCAGCACCGATAACCAAAATTGTATGATCATTTGCCCATCCAATCACACCCTTGGAAGGCCGCCCAAACGAGGTCCCAAGGGGTGGAGCGTAGTGTGAGCCTGGCGGTGCATCATCACCAGTCTCGAAGTGAGCACTCGCGAAGGAGTATACATCCGAGAACACCCTAGGGAGGAGAGGGATCTTCCCCAGGATCCCCCATTTGTTAGTGGTTTCTTCCGATGGAGAAGACGGCGACTGGCTGCGCCTGGCCAAGTTGCGCGGGTGGGGAAGATCGAAGACGTGAAGTGTAGACTTGTCCGACGTGACAGCCAGTAGAGTGTTCGAGGGCGATATCGCCAGCGAGAATATCACGGCGTGGTCAACGCCGCGGCGCAGCTCTGCTATTTTCGCGCAATTACTGGTAGAAAAGATTCGTATCAACGTGCCCTGCATAAATCATTAACCACTACGAACTTGGAAGGATATAGATCCGGGCACGCTTACCGCCTCACTCGCGGTCGCCAGGATCTCCCCGTCCGGACTCAGCTCCATCGCTCTCAACGGGGTGGTGTGCGCCGGTATGATGCTGACATTGCCTGTCTCCAGCTCCACCAGCTGGACCTGTCCCGGCGACCGACCGGGAAAGGCCAAAAGTTTCTTGCCCAAGCAGGCCAGCCCCAGCGGGTTATCTGACGTCTCGAAAACGGAAAGCTTCTGGGGTGGATTGGAGAAGGCAAATACATGGATGCTGTTGAGCAGAGCGACTATGATCCGCGACTTGGACAGGCGGACTCGAAGAACAGACGTGCGGAACTCGAGGGTGATGACCGCCTTTTGCTTCGCATCGTCCCAGATGACCAGCTGGTAACGGCATCAGACTCCGTCGCGGCTCCAGCAGGGCCCGGATGTGCGCACCTTGTTCTGAGGGAACTTGGGCTGCCTTCCTCCTCCGACGAGAGCGAGGTAATTGGACTGGCCCAGCATCTCCGCCACTCCGATGCCCGCATTGAAGTCTGCGGAGAGCCGTCCGGGCGCCGTCAGTTATCCAGTCAATCCCAGAGAGGGGACGAAGGAAGGCCGCATACCTCTGGAGACCTTGAGCTCACATGGGTCGGCGTTGAAGACTGTTCATCTCTCAGCTCGTCATCAGCTCCCGTCTCCGAGGCCGGTCCGCGTACCCGCGGAGGTGAGGATGCGCCTTACCGCAGAAGCCGGAGTCCAGGCCGACGGAGAAGCAGCTGCTGTCGTGGTTGAAGGCGGCCGACAGCGAGACGGGACCCGCAGAGTCGTCGATAACCTGCCTGGTGTTCATGGTGGGAGGGGCAGCCCCGTCGCATAGTCCGGGGGAAGCTCAGGCCGGAGTACTGGGGATGACGGTATGCGGAGAGATGAGACGAGTGGTAGGGCCGGACGAGAGCAGACAAAGGGTCTGTCCAGGAGCTGCACCAGGACCACGAGAAGCCTGTCGCAAACAAGCCAAGGAACACAGGCACGGGAAAACGACAAGACTCGACAGCTGATGTTGACAGGGAGGGTTGAGCTGGAGGTCATATCGCCGGGCGCCACGGCGGAGCGCAGCAGAGCTCCGTTAGTGCCTGAGGCCGCCACATGCCGCTGCCTGGACGGCCCAAGGATATCCCCAGGCCAGACCCGACCGGGCAAGGCGCGTTTCCGGGGCGTCCCCGATCATCACCGCAGCTTGGGCACGAACCCCTGAGTGGTGCTCTTTGGTCCTCTGGGAGACTGTGCACCCAGGACGAGTAGTGGGAGTAAAGACAGTGCTGCAGCACCTCCGTAGCAACTCCAGGCCGCGCACAGAGGGAGCACCGGCCAGGAGCACAGGGCGATGCCAGCAGCTCGTGCCTCTCTGTTGCTAAGAAAAGCCAGAGGCTCCTCCGGGAGCGTCGATCGGGCCCGCCACGTGATTGGCCATGTCTGGAAAGGGGGAAACAGAGACACGCAGCGCCGTGCTCCTGCCCCTACACCCCCCCCCCGGAAGGCCATCTCGTTTCAGGAGAGCTTCCTCCACCAGCACCGCACCTCTTCTGCAGCACCCCATTGCCCTCGTTGCTCTCCTTCTCTCTCCTCCTTCCCTTCTCCTTCACTTCACATCGTTGTGCATCTCCCTCAGTCTCTCCCGTCCCTCTCCATATAGCCCACCATGTCGGCTCTCGGCGCGGTACGTCTGCTGTCCTTCACTGCCTCCCGGATTCCCCAGATGGCCGTCTTGGGGATCCGGTCTCGTTCCCCAGTCGCCTCCCCATTCGCGCTCCGTGTGGACTCGTATCTTACTGTCAGATCCAGATCCGTCGCAAGAAGAATGTCAAGAAGGGGATTCAGTTCTGTTTGATGGTCTGCGGCGCCAGTGGAACCGGTATGTACCCAAGCAATGGCCGTGGCAGGTCCGTCAGCTAATAGTGAATTGCGCCGCACAGGCCGCACGACCTTTGTCAACACTCTCTGCGGAAAGAAGGTTCTCGAGAGCAAGGATTGCGATGACCCTGCCAACGCTCACGTGGAGGAAGGTGTCCGCATCAAGCCCGTCACCGTCGGTAGGTTGCCATGTGCGCTTGTCAACCACCATTGGGGGAAGCTAATTGATGTTTACAGAGTTAGAGCTGGATGAGGAAGGCACCCGCATCTCCCTGACCATCGTCGACACCCCCGGATTCGGTGACCAGATTGACAATGAGGCCAGGTATGACGAGGATATACCCGCGCGCGTTGCCCCCGCCCCTGATGGCTAATCTCCGCACAGCTTTGCAGAGATTGTCGGATACCTCGAGCGCCAATACGATGACATCCTGGCCGAGGAATCGCGAATCAAGCGTAACCCCAGGTTCAGGGACAACCGTGTGCATGCCCTGCTCTACTTTATCCAGCCCACCGGTCACGGCTTGCGCGAGCTGGATATCGAGTTGATGAAGCGTCTGTCACCACGTGTAAACGTCATCCCGGTCATTGGCAAGGCCGATTCGCTCACTCCCGCTGAGCTTGCCGAGTCGAAGAAGCTGATTATGGAGGATATCGAGCATTACCGCATTCCCATCTACAACTTCCCTTACGATATCGAGGAGGACGACGAGGACACCGTCGAGGAGAATGCGGAACTGCGAGGCATGTTGCCGTTTGCCATCGTTGGCTCCGAGGAGTTCGTCGAAGTCAATGGCAAGAAGGTCAGAGCAAGACAGTACCCATGGGGTATAGTGGAGGTTGAAAACCCCCGACACTCTGACTTCCTGGCTGTTCGGAGCGCTCTGCTCCACAGCCACTTGGCCGACCTGAAGGAGATCACCCACGATTTCCTCTATGAAAACTACCGTACCGAAAAGCTTAGCAAGAGCGTCGAGGGTGCCAACATGTACGTGTGGCCTTGTTGTATCCCTACTCTCACATCACCCAGACTGACAACCTGCAACAGGAGCCATGACTCGTCCATGAACCCCGAGGATCTGGCCACCCAGTCTGTTCGCTTGAAGGAGGAGCAGCTGCGCCGTGAAGAGGAGAAGCTTCGCGAGATCGAACTCAAGGTGCAGCGCGAGATCCAAGAGAAGCGTCAGGAGCTGCTGGCTCGCGAGAGCCAATTGAGGGAAATCGAGGCTCGCATGCAGCGCGAGGCCAGCGCTCACAGCTCTCACCAGGAGCTCAATGGAGACTCGTAGATATACCCGGACTCTTAGTAGTGATGCCTGGAGAGAAACGCAGCTCCTCGGTTTGACACCGCGGCTGGTGATGGGATGTTAACTTTGCTGATGAACCTGTGGCCGCACTGAATATGACAAGGAGTGCAGGAGGGTCGTGTAGACGGCAAAACGGCGCTTGATAGTATTCGAAAGAGGGAAAGAAGGGCTCCGCTGTCGATGTCTCATCCGCCTTCTGCCTTCCACGGAGGCGGAGAAGGGAAAGCGGGCGACGCAATCCGCCCTGTCTCTCTCTCTACGTTCCTTTTTTATATCTTTTTTTTTTCTTACGTGTGTGTTTTTTCCCAGAGATCTTATTGTTTTCGAGCACCTGGGTGGTATACCATATCCGGGTTGGAGATAGCATCTTTTTAATCCTTGACAATCGCCTCCGGACTGAGACTCTCCAAACCATTTCCTTTTGCCCATTGCTTCTTTAACCACCTTTATTTACCACTGGCTCTTGCTTTTTCTTTGGCATCAAATGTCCTCACCCTTAGCAGCGCAGCAAGATTCCCTCTTCCTTTTGTTCTCGTTGGTTCATGTCTCGCTCCATTTTATGTCTTCCTAGCTGAGAAGCACAAAAAACGAGGAAGAAAAAAGTAACCTATCTAGCTAGATCCAGTATATTGGTATTCTAGTGAGGTAGAGCTAAACATGCATCTCCTTTATGGATGAGGTTTTTGTGCGTCTGTATTTGTAGGTTTCGCTCTTCCGGGTCGTATTGATACCATCTATCATTTTCCAAGTTCTTTTATGTGTTTCGAGAGCTACATACTATCGAATTTGATTACGACTCTAAGTTATCAAGGCCAACTTGCTCAAGCTCTGCAAGCATCCCCTCTGGGACGAAAATTCGACCATCTCTGTCGATTTATATTTCATCACGTCACTGGGGTGTGCTGTAATACGGTGTACCCTCCTAGCTCAGTAAGTATCTGCCTTAACCTCCTGGACAGTAGCTAGCTCTCAGGACCAAAGATAGGATTGATCACCACCTTTTTTTTTTCTCTTTTTCTTATTCTTTTTCTTATTCTTCAAGTGAGCATCTTGTTTCCAAAAATATAAAAATGCCCCATGTCTACTCTGCATATTTAAGTAAATGTAGTTAGTGGAATTGCTGCATCATCGTCATCATAATTGTCGTCGTCGTATCTAGACAAAGTCCGACTGCCCTGCTCCAGTTTTCCCTCTCCCCCGCACCAGCGAGCTTTGTCTCTCAACTTATTACGCATGCTCTGCTGTGCTGTGCTTGCTTTTCTGGATATGTGGTTTGTACATATTATAGCACAACTGAACATATGCAGTGTACATGTTGCACCGATATATATATATTGTTAGCAATTGATCAGTGTATGAGTGTTAGAGTTATAAGGTCGGAAACTTGCAAGACAGATATAAGGTAATCTCGCCTTTTTCTGCTCAACAATAAGGCATTCAATTAGTACACACATCACTGATAGGTACAGTACCTGTCTCAGTACCTCATACCTAGCTAAGTAGCTACAAGCCACTACTTAGCTCATTGTTATCTTTGCGTATAGGCAGATGATCTATCTGATAACAAGAATAGAATAAGATACTTTTTCTTTTCCTTTCTCTACAGCAAAGTCAGGGTCTTGTCGGAATAAATGCTGTATTTGAGACAAAAACGTGACATGTGGCTTGGGTAGTTTGAGCTGAAGTGTACTGTACGAAAAGAAAGTATTAGTGATATCAGTCATATATCAACTGGACTCTGAAGATAGACAGATATATCATATGTGAGGCCAGTAGGTAGGTATTCTAGACCTCCTATCTCGCTGAGAAATCTAGTACATACCATTTATTTTGGAATTAGATATGATATGCATAATATATATATATATATATATACACTTCACACCGCATACACTCCGCACGTAGGCCCCCAATTTTCATCAATGATAAATTGATTCAGTCACGCTCCTTCTCTTCCTTTCCCTCCCTGAATGAAGCCCGCAGAAGCATCAACTCGGATCAGAAGTAAGAAAAGTAGACTGGACAACTTCTCTCCTGTGTTGCTGTGTATTCTAAGACCAGACTTGTGTGTATTAATTTTCAACTTGGCCACATACCGTAGTGTCATGTGTTATGTACAGTATACACACGCATCCACTCTACTATCTAGGCAAGGTAGGTTAGGTACAGCGCTGCTATACAGTAGCGTGCAGTACTGTACATACATATCTCACTGCAAGTGTCTGTCCACTGGAGACTGACTCTATGTAAGTACTCAGTACGCTATTCTATTCTATTCTATTATCCAGTAGAACTGAAGGAACCAAGCTTGCCTTGGTCTTATTTATCTATGTTGAATGAGCTGTCTGTCATCGAAACCTCATTTTTTTGTTTCAGGTATGTCAGTTGAGGAACTCACTGCTCAGATTATTATTATATCAACAACCTTTTTCATAATTCGATCACCATTATGTATCTATACCTATATACTTCTGCCAGTCTACTCCAGGGTACACAATTTTAAAAATCTTTCTGATTCAACGAACCCACTCTAGGTGCTGCACAGCGTTTCAACTCCGGTGATTTATTTATTCATTGCCAATTGGCCCACTTCGATCGCATTGGGATGACGGATAGAGTCAATGAGCCGGCCGGTTACGCAGTACCTTATCTACACAAGGGGGAGCGAGTCAACCGCTGCGCTAGGGAGACATACTCAAGACAGACGATTTCTCTAGATATTCGAAGCAGAGCTTACATGGCAGAATCACAGATTATATAGATATAGATACCAACCTACGCAGAGTACTAGAGAGAGAAGAGAAGAGGCAAAAGAGAAAAAAAAATAGTACGATAATAAATAATAAAGAAACAAAAAGGGCTGTTTACATTTCAATTCATTTCGATATCCGTCCAAAAGAAAGTAAATAAAAAACGCGGAGGGAGAAAAAGTTTAACAAAAGGAATAACAAACAGGCAGAAATATTTCTCAATTCACTGAAAACTCGTGAGAATATCAGCGCCAGCTTTCCCTGAAATTTGTTCTGGGTATTGGTGAGGGGGTAAGTAATTTGTGGACTGTTGCTTTAGATACACAGCACCATCGATGGAATGAGGCCAAAACCAGACATGCATCGCGACATGACAGGAGTATATGGCGGCCGCGTAATCAGCAAAAAAGAATAGGAAAAGTATGTGATATTTGCGCTTCAGTGTACACAAAAAACACACAAAAGGGCAAATGATGCCGCTGCAATGGAGAGAGATCAATAAAAAAGGATTATTAAAAAGGTTGCGTAGCGAGAAGCGCTCTCGAAGAAGAGGAGATGAACTCACAATGCAGAATCGAAAAGCCAACCCAAAGAAGAGGTTGTTCTAACCGCAAATGAAACAGTCGAAACGTAGAGGAAACAAGTAGAGGTATCTCTCATATCCTCCATTCCATTGGCTTAAGAAGAAGAGGAAGAGGAGGAAGGCTGTGGCTTGTTCCAGAAATCCAGACTTGCCACAACGTCTTCACCTGCTTCATCTTCATAGGCGTACAGAATCTGAAGGGGCCAGTGTCAGAAAAAAACTCGCGCGATCAGCAATATGAGATTGGGAACCATACCTCTCTCGTCGATGAATGTAGCATCCGAATATTTCTTCCGGTCATGATATGGATCAGTTCGCTGGTCTCAACATGTCTGATTTCTATGAAGTTCGGCTCAAACGCAAGTATGTAAGGATATGACAGTGCAAATGCGTTGGGATTGCCTTCCCACGAGATCTTCCAGTCGGGTCGAGCGCGCCAGCCGTTTCGGTTGACAAAGAACGAGAAGTCGCTATAGTTCAAAAGGAACTCGCCGTTCAATCTCTCAATGTGGATTGGCTTGACGTTCTCTTTACGTGCGACGAAATCAAGAGAGGTATCGGCCACATCTAGTAATGACTGGCTCTCAGTGGTTTCGAGACTGACCACTTCAAAGCCACGAGCACAACCGACACACAAAGTGGAACGAAGGAAGTGAACCGAAGAAGATTCCGCCGGTATATAATACTCCTGAGTGCAGGTGTCAGAGAATGTCTTACAAGACTCAGATGGAAATAAGAGATTGGAGAATCTACTACTAACCTTGAAGGGCTTCAGAGTGTCCTGCCCGCTTTGGAACATCTTGCTAAGGGCCGGCTTCTTCTTCCCCTTTGCCAGACTGTCCATCGGCTCGAAAACCTTGATTGTGGTCGATAGGGCAGAGGTTTTGACAGAGCACACTAGATGGCGGCCAAGCCCAATGCCCGCTTTAAAGAAGTTTGCATGTCCTTGGATCTTCTTCGGGCGCCGCGCCAACGAGTTTTGACCTTCTGGTGCTTCCAGAGCCTCCATCGGATAAGAACTAAGAGTTTTATTGGCGAGAACCAGAAGCAGCTGATATTCCTCCAGGGTATCGATCTGAGTGACATAGCTAATTTCGATGACTCTTCTTGGCTTCGCATTCTTGTCTTTCGGCGAGCGCTCTGCCAACCAGATGCCGCTGTCTGTACCAATGACTAACTTCCGACCACCGTCTGCAAGACAAGATTAGTACTGCCACAGGAAGCTAGAGCACATGATACACGTACCGATGGGTACCAGGCAGTTAACCCGGTTAAGAGCTGTGAAGAAGTTCTCACAAAGGACAGTCTTGGAGTAGAAATTGCTATTCCGCTCTCTCAACTTCCTCTGCTGTTCTTCTACCATCTCGATGAACTTTTTCCGTTGTTGCTGCGAGGTAGCGTAGAGCGTCTGATCGTAGCCACCCTTTCCAAGGTGTCTGAACGTAATCGGTAAACCGTCCTTCGGGTTGGCCGGGGGATTGTTGGCGGTCTTGTTGCCAGAAATAAGACTCGAGGAAGGTCTCTTGGAAATCCCGAGCTTTGGAAGCACTTCATCCATCTGCGTGATAACAAGGAGTTCCAGAGGGATTGGTTTCCGGTAGACCCGGTATTCCTCGCGTTTGTTGACAACCTTAATCCGCACCAGTAGTACTGCATGATCAAAGAGATATGCAGTAACTTCCGAGCTGTCCGTCGGGCTCTTCTTGAAGGCCATTTTAGTAAGCATCTGGCGATTCTCCTCGGTAAGTTTCAGATCGACATAGTCGCCCGGAGCGAACTTCAACGCCGCATTAAGCTGGACCAGGTTGAAATGATTCTCGGCTTTACCGCTTTCCGCGTTCACCTTCTGCAGGAACTCCTTGATAAGAGCGATGGCCTTGGGAATATCTTGTTTGTCCGGGTTGTCATCTTTGGTGTATTTGAGCACGTTTTCGAGAAGAAGCGGATACCTCGCCAATCGGGTCGTTGGCTTGGTCAAGTAACCATTCAACTCCAGTTTCCGGGATTCCTTCAGACGTTCCGTCTCCTCGACAAAACGCGCGAAAGCTGGATTTGACGCCTTCTCCTTCTCGAATTCATACTTTCCGTAGAGCTGGTTGGCACCGTACTTGATGAATGGGTCAAAACGGGGCACATGCTCAAGGAAGATATCACCGACAGTATTGACAATGGGACTTTCCTTTTGCCTCGCGTTCAAAGCTTCGCACAGAGCAGAATTGACCTTCCACACCTCCAGGCAGTTGCCGAAGACTGTGCGGATGAACTTCTCCCGTCGATGCTCTGGGATAGGAGAAAGATTCGTATTACCTGCAGAGCGCAATGGTCTCATCCAGAAGTCTCTCAAGTACTCCAGGTCCTTCACGAAGTCACGCTCGGTATACATGATCTCGAAGATGATCTCCTGACGTTTCTTCTCCCTGTCGTCGATGCTATCAGCGATTTCCTTCGGGACCATGTTGATCCACAGTTTCTGTTCCTCGTTCTCTTCATCGCCATGGAGACTGCTCCTGGATGCGGAAGATCGCAAGCCTGGCTGAGGCTTCAAGTTCAATCTAGCCTGCTGTTCAAGTCTCCGCGGGCAAGCGATGGAATAACACAGGTTGTCGCGGGTACAGGTGGGTGAGTAGCACTCTGTCAGTAGTGTGAAAACTCCGTTGACCTCGGAGCTAGGTGCTTCCTCTCCCATAGTCTCTCTGAATTGATAGATCTCCCCTGGAGCGTCCCGTAGGCGATGATCGTACGTGACATCATGGAAGAATTTCTGCGCATCGAGAGCACGTCCCAGCAGGAGAGCCAGATTCCGATCATTGGTTTTGATGATATATGCTATCAGATCGACTGCTTCGGCGCCCGAAAATGCGTTCTGATATGTCAGGCCGTTTTTCTGTCGCTCACCAAGCGGTATTCTCTCGCGGAATACATCTGCAACGCGCGAGAGCAGGGCGGGATACACAAGAGGCCGCCTGCTATGCGAGGTATGTTGAACGGGAGTGGATTGGCTGCCCGATTTTTGCGTAGACTTGTTTTGCATGCTCATGCTCATGGTGCGATCTCCCATCACAGTCGACGCCATGGACATGGTCCGAGAAGCTACAGATGCTTCACTAGGGCGTCGTGCCCTTGCAGCCTGGTCATGACCATTGAAGGCTTCAGGAGCTGGTTGTTCAGCACCCGACGGCGGCCGTCTGTTCGGGATCACTCTTCCTCCGGTGCTGATGGTCTGGGCATGGTCACTGTAAGTGGAGTAAGAGCTCAGAGACATGGCACGCTCGTCACCGTGTCTCTCTGGGACTGGACGCCCCTGGGGAGTCCGTGGTACCGCAGAATGGTACGGTTGCTGCCGGAATGTGTTTGCCGAACTGGGTGGCGGCTGGTACGTCGGCGGCCCACCCATTCTTGCCATGGACCTTGACCTGTATGGATCAGAATTAAGAGCGGGCTGAGGACCGGGTCGACTCTGCTGCATTTTGGGATTTGGATATTGGGGCAACTGGCCCTGTCGTGAATCCAAGCGCTGCGGCTGGGGATATGCGGAACGTCCGGGGTACGGCCGTGGGAGGTTCTGTGGAGGAGGCTGGGAAGACATAGGCCCATTGGCCGGCCTTTGTTGAGGATATCCATTTGCCGTTCCCTGTCCATATCCGTTCTGACCCTGCCGCAGAGGCGGCACAGGACCTCTCTGCAACTGAGGGTGCGGGATGTTTGAGGACATCGTGTGCGCCCGCTCCTGTGAAAACTGGGGGGTTTGTGATGTCATTGTCTGCGAACGGCCAGGAGGTGGTGCTCCGCCGAAGATCTCAGAGAATGCAGCATCACGCTGGAAAGATGAGGCATGCTGCCCATAAGGGCTCGGCCGGTAGTTCCGGCCCTGCTGGGACCCCAAATCCGCCATAGGTCACCGATTCCTTCAAATAGAACGGTCCAAGCAGCCAAAAACCTTGTATGGAGCGGGAACGTAGCTGGAAGTCGAAGGTAGCGTGTTGAAGCTGTTCGTGGAGATGGCGCAGCACGTCGCTGGATAGCAGTTTGGATCGTCAGATACAGGAGTTGCGGACAATGAGACTCGGCAGAAAGAGGCAACGGAATCCGAGAGACCCAACTCGAGGGCTTCTTCAGTCACGGCTCATGCCTCAATCTCGTCCTGACGGCGAAAGGAGCGTTGGGGGGGCAGGCGTCGAGACCGTCTGGGGACCACCGACCGATGTGCGCAAGGAGCGTTGGGCGCGACGGGGGAACAGGGCTCCTGCAGTCATACCCTCAGCATCCCCTTCGGCCCGTGTGGGATGTCCAATGCAGGATGCCTGAGAGCAGAGTCTCGAGATAAGACGTGGGGCCCGAGGGAATGGAGATGTTGGAGGTTGTCAGTAGTGTCCGTGATCGAAAAGCACGGGGTTGTTGGTTTGAACAGGCACATGTCTTTGCTTAGCCCGGATAGGCCAAGATCCTCAGGTGCTCGTCAGTGCACGCGGCCACGGGCGGCCGCTTCTACGGCGGCCCGGACGAGCAACTTGGAACCTCTTGGCCTCCCCCAAGCCGGCCTGGACGCCTCCATTATCCCAACCGCCCTCGCCTTCACCAGCACATCGGCCAGCTGGTTGCCAGGGGCGAGGACTCGTGCCGTTTGTCTCTGTTCGCGCCCTTCCCCCTCCCTCCCGGCCCCGCGACGCCCTCGCGTTCGACGTCTCGGAACCGACTTCTTCCACTGCTGGCACATGAAGGCGTAAAGCGCGCCTCGTCGCCTCGTCCACGAGAGTATCCTTCTCAGCTTTCACGGCAGGAAGCACTTTAGTCTACCGGTCACCGCGGAAGCGGTCCGCCATCCGTCACCATGGCAGACAGCGATTACTCGCCCAAGTTCGCTCCTTTCTTCTCCTTTGTAGGTTGCCCTTTGCTGCGTTTGTCATTCCTGAACTGTCGCTGACAGTGCGTATGCAGGCGGGAATTGCAGCTGCGGTGAGTCCCCCTCGCAATGATTCTGTTCGTGGAATCTATGCTGACAGGCTCGAAGATGATCTTCGGGTGTATGTCTCCTACCATTTTCGGGAAATAACCTGTCAGCGGCAACAGCAACTCACACACCAGATAGCACTGGGAGCAGCATACGGGACCGCGAAGTCCGGCATAGGAATTGCCGGAGTGGGTACATTTAGACCGGATCTGATAATGAAAGTATGGCACATCCAGACGGTCGCTCGTTCAGGTGCGGAGCAGCTGTTGTTGACGTGCACTAGTCCTTGATTCCTGTAGTTATGTCGGGTATTATTGCTGTCTACGGTCTCGTTATCGCCGTCCTCATTGCCGGAGACATGGCGCCGCCGCCGACACAGCATATGAGCCTATATACGTATGTTCGACTAGATGGATTGCCTTGGGTGCTGCGTGATATTGATGTGCTGTGACAGTGGATTCATGCATCTTGCCTCCGGACTTTCCGTCGGTTTGGCAGGTGTGGCGGCTGGATATGCAATTGGCATCGTTGGAGATGCGGTGAGTGTGCCAGTGGGTCTACTGTTGTTGGTGCTGTTGCTGATAGTCGCTGGAGGGCGTACGAGCGTACATGCAACAATCCCGGGTTTACGTTGGAATGATCCTGATATTGATTTTTGGCGAGGTTCTTGGTCTTTATGGGTATGATGTTCGCGATGAGGCTGAAGATGGACCCAACTGACGCTCTGCAGGCTGATTGTTGGTCTGATTCTGAACTCCAAGAGCTGAATGTGGTAATTGGATGGAGAGGGGTTCAACTGCAGCATGCTGTTAGAGACCTTACGTCTTTTATATTATATGAATCCTGTGGATGAAATGTGGTCCCCCCCCTCCCCTTTGATGGCTCGGTTCAGGGCAAAGCTAGGGGCTTGGGCCATCTCAACAAGGAGTGAGAAAATGGAATACGACGCCAGCCGGACCTGTGTTTGTTATGACATGCCTTGTACCCGAGAACGCTGTAATTGCATATAGATCTGAGTATCTGTTCAAGAAACGGAACGTACTTGGTCGAGCAGAGGAGCGTTTCCCACACATATCAGAGCTCGTAGACGTAAGAGCGGGCTGCTCCGGCGGAGGCGGAGAGGGCCGGGGCGCAGCCACGGGCGGCGGTGCGTGGCTTGCCCGCCCGCGGCCCCGCCCGGGGACGTCAGAGCATAGCGAGAGCGGAACAGAGTAGCAGAGCCAGCTGGGCAGCTCTCCAGCCCACCATCCCGCCGCATCCCCGCCCTCCCAGTCACTGCCATCATTCAATTAGATGGCCGTCGTCTCGCCGTCCGGCTTGTGATCTGCCACCCGCAGGACCACTTCCCCAATTGCTCCTCACCAGTCTCACTCCCACGTCTTTTCGCTCTTTTCGAGACATGATCTCTAGCCATCCCAATGGCTACCCAGACTGTCGAGCGTCCGACACATAGTCAGCAGTTGGGACTCTCTACCAAAAGGTTGAAGATAGAAGACTTTGAGCTTCTCCGCACGCTTGGTACAGGTGCGTACATCCCTGCCTGTTGACCGACCCGGAGTGCTCAGTCTAATGCGACATCGATTGCCAGGGACCTTTGCCCGTGTGTGGCTGACACGACTGAAGGCTGCGAGAGACGACCGGACGGGGATCTATGCATTGAAAGTACTGCGCAAGGCTGACGGTGAGGAAGGCTCTGAGCTGGACCTCATCCCTCAGGATGGCTAACCAAGGTCTTCTTCTTCTGGCCCAACAGTCATCAAACTCAAGCAAGTGGAACATGTGCGCAACGAGCGCAATACACTTACCGCTGTTGCCGGCCACCCTTTCATCACGACCCTCATAACCACATTTTCTGATGACCAATGTCTCTACATGCTGGTATCTCTCCCTTTTCTATCAAGGACCAGAGACCCATGTCCACAAAATACCCAAAAACGAAAAGGCGTCTAATCCAGCAGCCCATCAAACCCCCGCAACTAAGGCGAGCGCATCGCTATCTCAAATTAACCATGCTAACCGATTGACAGCTAGACTACTGCCCAGGTGGCGAGATCTTCAGCTTTTTACGACGCGCACGACGATTCAACGAGGCTACGTCGAGATTCTATGCTGCTGAGATAACCCTGACGCTTGAATTTCTCCACGATGTCCAAGGCGTGGCTTACCGCGACCTCAAGCCTGAGAACATCCTTCTCGATGCAGAAGGGCATCTCAAACTCGTTGACTTTGGTTTTGCGAAAAAGGTTGGTGACCGTGAGACGTATACTCTCTGCGGGACACCCGAGTATCTGGCCCCGGAAGTCATACATAATAGCGGCCATGGCCTGGCAGTCGACTGGTGGGCGTTGGGGATCCTGATCTACGAATTCCTAGTTGGGCAACCGCCCTTCTGGGACCAGAATCCTATGCGTATCTACGAGCAGATTGTCGAAGGCAATATACGCTTCCCGCCGAACATGACGCCCGCAGCCAGAGACATCATTTCCTCGCTCTGCAAAACGAATCCGACCGAGCGGCTAGGATACATATCTGGCGGCTCTGCGCGGGTGAAAGCGCATCCTTTCTTCGACGGAATCAATTGGGATGATCTCTACTACCGCCGAGTGAAGGGCCCCATAATTCCCAGGGTCGATCACCCTGCGGACGCGGGGAATTTCGAAGAGTACCCAGCGCCACCTGATCCGCGCAAGCTGAGCGTCTACACAGACGAGATGAAGGAGAAATACGAACCTTTCTTCAGCGACTTTTAGGTTAGGAGGCGGTAGCTTCCCCTTATATAAATTCTGAACTGCGTGAGCTTCTGCGGTCTTTGAGGTTGCACTTGAGGTTAAAATATATACCGTTTTCACCTTGAGGAACCAGGACCTAGGACATTATCATCGGGAAACTTTTGTCCATCACACCTGCACTGTGCTTTTGGCCACGTTGTTTCTAGCAAGTCTTTTGAGCTTTCTACAAGCCTTCGAGTTTCTTCTTAAGACCGCAACCTGTCTGGGCTAGATATCCCTGGGCGTAGGTCTTAATTTCTGTTTTTTGGATTCTCCCTTATTCCCCCGCGCGGCCGACGGATTTTCAGTTGCGAATGGCTGCGGGCTTTTTGATTTCTTCTTAAAATCGTTTCCATATCCATCTGCTTGTTTCCTTTTTTTTCCTCACGGGGTTTTTCATCTTTCTGCGAATCCATTTCAAGCTATACGTTTCCATATCCGCTGATGTTACGGGTGCGATCGAGAGATCCGCTGTCTCATCAGGAGTCTTGGGCGATAGGTTTCCCCAGTCAGACAGACCATGGAGATGGAGTCATGACGGTTTCCGATGGGACACAAACACACAATGATGAGAAAATGAGAACAAGGATTGATGACTCTTTGGCTTCTTACTTAGCTTTTTCTCCCCTATGTGGCGTTCTCATATGGAGTCGAAATGAAAATTAGATGTTTGCAAACGAGAGAAGATCTTGACGATGTGATTACGTGTAATGTTTTGTTTCCTCTCTCTTTTTCTTCGCTTTCTCCTAGGGTTCTCTTTTCTTTCCTCTTTTCTTTTCTGGCCAGTGTGTTTTTCGTCTTCTCGTCTTCGGAATTTGGATTTGGGATACCATTGATTTTCTCTCTCTGTCTCTCTTTTTCCCCTTCTCTTTGACATGATGGTCTTTAGCCCACTTTTCCCAGCTTACTTTTTTTCCCTTTTTCCTTTACGCCTTTCCATATACCTCCTAACCTATCGAGGATCTTCTATCTATCACTGTGACTATCACTAATAGGAGGAAACAGGACAGGACAGAACAGAACAGGACAGATATATTTGGACGATACTCACCTAACCTAGTGGCTATCTCATATGTCAGATATAGTACCTAGGTTAGGGGTACGTATGTACATTACATGTTACATGTACCTACATACCGACAGGTCAGGTCGGATCAGGAATCAGAATCAGAAATTCAACCAGGGTGGCTTCCTTCCAGCCTTCCGAACCTTTCCACACTTTCATCGGTTGGTTAACCTGCTAGCTTAACCGTTTTACTATACCACCTGCCTATCCTGATTCTAATCCTAATTCTATTATATCATGCCATGTAGTGTCATATCTAATGGAGCTTATTGTCATCATCATCGTCATCATTCTGATGATAAATAATGATGATGGGATGATAATACAATAGAGAAAACAGAGACTTTCAATGAATCAACCAGTCAAAAAAAAAAGAATCGAGAACAAGAATTTGACTTTTATTTAGTGAAATGAAATGAAACAATCCTGGAAAAATCTTGGGATATTGAATTCAGACTGCATCTAAGCTGCTTGCTAGTTGAGTTAGTTGTTAACAACCTAGTCTTTTTGCTTTGCTTTACTTTTTTTTCTTTTCTCGCTTTCTGCGTGTGGTACAGTAGTTGGTACCTAGGTACTGTACCTCCATATCTAACTTAAGTACTGTTAGGTAACTGGCCTGACCTCAACCTACTGAATCTAATCTAATCTACTTCCTACTTTAGGTATGTGTACCCACCTACTAGGTCAGGTGCCTCTACCTATGTATGTATGTTCCATGGATCTATCTAGGTGCCTGCAAACCACCCCCCTCCCCCCCCCAAGGGGTTGTTCCAGAGCTGACCCTATACCGTCAAAAGACTGCCCGAAGCCCTATATATATGTAATAATATATATATAGCCCCGATAATAACTGCTATATAATATAACTGGGGCTCTCTAGAGAGCAACATGGAGTATGTACGGTATGTACAGTACAGTACATACATGTTGCGTAGATTGGCAAGCAAAAGCAAAAGCATGGGCGGCGCGCCCCGCGCTCTCATCATCCCTTGTTACTGTACTGTATACTGTATACTGTAGGCAGGTGTAACGACAGGCCCTAGAGACCAGGCCAAAGGGGTCGTTTGGTTTATCTTGAAGACAGAAAACAAGGGGGTGAGCAATATAAGAGTAAGAACAAGCCTGTGTTACTAGCAATGTCTATATGACAGGTTGCTATGTGAGTCGACCGCAAGGGTCGAAATCTGTCTGAAAGGAGCGTCATTATATACATGCTGCTTGTCCTGGGTTCCTGGGGGATCATAGAATAGGATCATAGCCTTGGATCATGGGGTTGGATCGTGGAGGTGGATCGCAGACTTGGATCGTAGGCGATCCATCACGTGACCTCCTTTCCTAGTCCGTAACAGCAGGTTGATATCAGTATCAGAAACCAAACCTAAATCTCTATCTAATCTACTGTCTGTCTGTACCGAGCCGGAAAGGGAAAAGAAAAAAAATCACTCGGAATGAGATTCGGATTCTCTGAATCCGTGATAAATAAATAAATAGTAAATCCGACTAAACTACTATTACTACTAGGACTGCTAGTACTGCTACGTGTATGGTTCAGCAACAAAGTAGAGTAGAGTAGACTAGACTAGATCACTAGAGTAGAGTAGATATATATCTATCTAAGATAGATAGATAGATAGATAGATAGATTAGACAAGATATAAAATCAGATCAAAGTGAATCGAATCAAATTGAATCGAGTAGCCCCTAACCCATTACTTTCTCTATCTTCTTTTTTTGTTTTGTTTAATTTCCGAAGGCTAGATCTTCATTTTCTTTTCTTCCTTTCATTTTGTTTATAGTTGAGTTTTTGTCGATTTGCTTTAATAGTTTTCTTTCTATTTTTTCCCCTATAATGTCCCGAATATTGATTGAGTGAAAGGGATGGGGAAAAAAGAAATGAAAAAAAGGGGGTGTAAAAAAAAGAACCCATCCCAGATTCTGATTTTCTCGTTCCCGATAGTTCTAATCCTAATTCTAAAAGGAAGAAGAGAGAAAAAAATATGCAGAAAAAGAAAAGAAAAAGAAGAGAGAGAGAAAAAAAAGATGATCCCAAAACCCTTTTCAAGATACTCCGAACATATGTACATATATACATCCAAGACCGAACAGGACGGAACAGACGGAACAAACCCATGTGCCATGCCACACATACACCAAGCCGAGCAGAGCAAAGCCGAGCCGAGTCTAGCCAAGCCAAGCCAAGCAAGCGTAGCAGCAGCAGCACAAAAGTAACATGACGGATCCAAAGCACAAGCCAGCCAGCCAAGAACGCCTTGGTAATGCTTCGATTCGCGAGGATGGGAGTTGATACAGACGGTGGTGTGGTCTATATCGTGTGCCTCACTCAATACGGGCAGAGCCGGAGGTCAATAGATAGATCGATGGAGAGAAACTGGAAAAGGAAAAAAAAAATGGAACGCTGCGGGTCGAGGGACCGTAGACGAACAGCGAGTCCCCGTCTAAGCAGAGCGTGAGAGGGAGATACGCGGAAGCAGGATGATGGTGCAGTAGAGGACAAGAGGATTAGACGGCAAGGGAGATGGTTCAAGTGCTATCCGTTTGGATATTGGTCGAGATATAATCGATCTATGATCTTTCGTCGATAGGGGCCGTGTGTCTATCCTTGGGAGCCGATCTTGCGTTCCCATTCCGGTTTCCATGTCCCTGGTTCGACGTCAGCGATGGGATTGGGTATAAACGAGGCAGGTGGTAGAAGAACGTACCTTCGAACTCGTGCTTCACAAACGCCATCGGGCTGTCGACATCCTCGGCGCCCATCTGCTGCACGCCGGGGCTGAAGCTAGTGATGGGCAGGACGACGACGTCGCCGACCTTCTTGTGCTCCTTGATGCCGGTAAAGTCCATGGCGGTGATGTTCCGCGTGACGCCCTTCTCGTCCTTGAAGTACTCGGGGTTGTTGAAGTAGCGGAAGACGGCGTCCGTCCAGACGGCGGGGCCCGTAAACTCGACGATGCTCTTGTCCATCTTGGACTTGGTGAGGATGCCGGCCTTCTTCATGCGCAGCGCGTCCTCGGTGATGGTCGCGACGACATCGCGCAGCACGGGGTGGCCGGGCTTGGCCTGGATGGTCCACTGGCAGAACTGGATGCGGCGCGAGTACCACTGGTGCCAGTCGGGCCGGTCGGGGTCTGCCTCGATGCCGATGACGAGGCCGACGGTGGACCGGTCGAGGTCCGGGGGCAGCCAGTCGATGGCGGGCTTGAGCGCGATGGTGTCGATGTCGCTGTAGATGCCGCCGCGGGCGAGCAGGATCAGGTAGCGGAAGAAGTCGGCCTTGAGGACGCCGAGCGGCAGCGCCTGGTAGGCCTCCTGGATCTCGGGCATCGAGGCGTACAGGTAGCGGATCAGGTGGAAGGCGGTGTCGTCGGGGACGACCTCATGGATGAAACCCGGGTGCAGCTCCGTCCAGCTGGCCTCGTAGGGGCGCAATTGCTCCTCGAACGAGCCGGACGCCGGCGTGTACTTCCATGTCTGCCAGATGTACGCGGGGAACTTGCTCTCGATGTCGTAGGGGAACTGGTACCGCAGGCGCTCCCGCAGCGGCTTGCTGGCCAGTTCCTCGGGGGACAGTTGCGGCACCAAGTTCTTCTTCTGCTCCTCCGCTTGGGGCTGTGGTGTGTCGGCGGCGTCCGTGTCTTGCTCTCCTGCGGTGGAGGCGGGTGACGGTGTCTGGGGAGCGGCGGAGGAGGAGTGGGAGGAGCGGAGGAGGAAGATGCAGGTGATGAGGAAGACGGCAGCGATCACGGATTTTCGAAAGGTCAACATGGCTGGGGAATGGATGCGGAGAGCTGGACGACGGAGGGCACGAAGCAGAGCTAGACCCGTTTTCTGCGTTTCTGCGCAGGGTCCGCGGTGGTGGATGTGGACACCACGAGCTTGGACTTTTTGTCCACAAGCTCCGTGGCCTTTTGGAAGGGGGAAAAGAGGGGTGACGTAGAGGAGACCGCGCGGCCCTGGCAGCAGCTATCCAATGCTCGCAGACATGGACGAGGCCGTCTGCAGGGAGACAAAAAGAAGAGCAGAGAAAAAGGGAGGCTTCGCGGCGACAGCACGAGAAAACGTGCGAAACGGAGATGTTCTGGAGACCAGCTTGGCCCGTGGCCCCCGCCGGTGGCGCCCTGCGATCTGACAAGCTCGACGCCCTGAAGAACTCCCAGGTCGCAACCACGCCGGTTCTTGGCCAGGAGATGTCGGCCTGTCAAGCGTGTCTGCTCGCGGCGATCATCATGCTTTTTTATGTTCCCGGGGGCTCTGTAGCAGTGGTACTCTGGTAGTAACTCGACTCTGTGCAGTACATCACAGGCACCTCCCAGCGTGGATCGGTTTCAGACCACCACGACGACGACGCCGTTTGCAGGGTCCCGATCCAACAGTGCGCATTGTCTCTGATGCCCTGTTCCATATCAAGTCCCTCACCCCTCAGAGGTCCTTTGCACAGTCTCCTAGTCGTCACGTTTCAATGCGTCTGCATCTCCCGCCGTCCCGCCCCAAAGCCGCGTCATTTCCCCCACCGGGCTGCGACACGCGTTGGCCGTCGATCTCCCTCCGCCCTGTCGAGGGGTCTTTCCAAGTCTCCCTACAGTAGTACTTTGATGCTGTACACTGTAGTTCCTACCTAGGTAAATAATAGTTGCCGTCAAGACCCAATCTGGCAACCGACTCGAGTCCGCATTACCCAAAGCAGAATCATGTCAAGCGGATCGGGCGTCGGTCCGCCGCGAGAGCGAGCGGACGGGTTCCATTCATTCCCTAGTAGGTAGCTAGGACTGTGAGATGGAGTCCTCTGTACACAGTACTCGGTACATGTTCGCGACCTTATCTTCTCCAGCAGCACGGGAAGAGGAACGATGTGCTCCGTTCTCTTCCATCCAGTGGAATTGCTGCGCACGACTTGCAGTAGCTAAGCTCCTAGCGCCGCTGTTCCTGCTTAGGCTCCTGTTCCACAGAGGCGATGGAATTGATGACGGGCTTACCCTTGTGCGACGGGCCAGGAAAGGTCCCCTCTGCGATCTGTACGGCCTTTCAGCTAAAATTATCTTTGGTTTGCATTCCACTAGATAGGATACTCTGTACATGTACGGAGTGCATACTTGCAGAGCACCAGTCTCTGGGATTCTCTCCTTTTCCGGTCCCTTTCTCAGCTGAGGTGACGAAGATGTACTTGAAGCTGTGCTTCCACACCAGTGCAGTTTTAAATACAGTACCAAGCACAGAAGGAAATAGCCACGTTGGATGTCATCACGTTGTTCACATGAGCATAAAAAGGGACACAAAATCTATCCTCCTCCGTCATTCAAAAACCATGCTGATGCTCCTGCAAAGGAAACGACTCTACGAGACTTCGTAGATGCTCATGTCACAGTTCTAAAATAAAAAGAATAGCGCCGTCTCTCGTCGCGTAGATTTGGATATACCACGCAGACGTCACGTCAAACGGGGCATTTTCAGCTCACGTGCAGCTTCTCCATCGCCTCGCTCGCGTCCTTCCCCACGTCCGCGGTCGTCGTCTCGTCGACGGTCTTGCCCTCTTCCGCCTTCTGCTCCGCCGCTTTCTTGATCTCTTGGTACCTGGTGCCCTTGTCCTTGGGCTTCTTCTGCTTCTTCTCCTTCGGCACCTCCGCGGGGTATGCCTTCTTCTCGATCTGCAGCAGAGTGTGAGATAAGAACCACAGCACGGGCGTTCCCTTGGAAGAGTCGCTTACCTCTTGCCATTCCTGGTTGGCGGCGAATTCCTTCTGGATGGGTTCAAGCAGTCTCTGCAGGGCGGAAGTGATGGCGGGTTTGAGCTGGTCTGGTGTTAGCAGTGGAAAACGAAGACGACTTAGACGGGCGTCATACAAGTTGAGGGGTGAGCTGGAGAATGACCGTCAGCATATTTCATCAAACTTTCAGGCAAGTCATCTGGGACTTACGATATCCTTCTGGTAATCCTCCTTCATGGCTTCAGCGCTGCTATACACAAGCGGTTCTCCCTCCTGTCGCTCCACGACGAAACGACGCTCGCCGTCAAGCAGCTTGCTGGCGGGCAGCAGCACGTGCTCAACGAAGGCAAGGAGACCATTGCCTTCTACTTCCTTTGGAGGGGCATTTGCCTTCTTGATCTTGCGGGCGACTACGTCCGGCGGGTCGATCAGGTCGATCTTGGAGTTGGGGTCACTGGCAGACATCTTGCCACCAGCCAAACCTGGCACCATTGGGTTCATAAGATGCGCTCGGACACGGTATCCAAGCTTGGGCAGCGCCTGCAGGAGTCGTGAGTGGTGCACGCCTCAGCTGGCTTGGAAACTGAGCTGACGTACCTCAGTTGCCAAAGTAAAGATCTTGCGCTGGTCAACGCCACCAAATTGCGCGTGGACATCCAAAGCCTCTTCGTCGAGCGCTTGGAGAAGGGGATAGATAAGGCCGCTGAGGGTTGGGTTGTCAACCTGCTTCACGACTTCCGCACCGGCTTTTCTGGCATCTGCGAAGCGCCAGTCAGAGGTGTCCGATCATAAACCACAAGGTATAGGAAAGTAATAATACCGTGCTCCGTGGTGATGGCGGTAAGCCGGTATACATCCATTACATATTTCTGTGCTACTCGATCAGATTCAACTTCTCAACCCAGGCGGCGCATGTAGTTATTACCGAAGAGAGCTGGTAGGAGCTGCCGAGCACGAATTCGAGCTTCTCGATCGGGACATTGAGCGCGCGGAGCAGCGCAGTAATGCAGAATCGGTAGTACTTGGCTCTGTATTCGACCAATTCGATTGGGGCCTTGAGGTTATCGAGGAAGCCATGTACGTCGGCAAGCAGAACCTTGACATTGCAACCGGCTTGGAGGAACTGCGCGAGCTTGATCATCTATGTTTCCCCGTATGAGCCCGCTCCGATATACGGTGCGAAATGAGTCTTACCGGGACGAAGTAGCCGCAGTGAACTTTACCGGTTGGTGCCGTACCTATATGAAGATTTCGCCCGTGAATTTCATAATCCGGAAAATGAGTCGAGTCAGTCGATCGGTGTTCACCAACCCCAATAGATACGGAGAGGCTCTCCCTTCTTCAGCACATCTTCTATGATTTCGGGATTGAGTACCTCTGCGAGGTTCTCCCTGATCAGGTCGTACTTCTGCTGCCACGTAAGTTCGCTTTCGCTCATGTTGGGCGTCTAATACGTCTTGATATGTGACTCTGCAGCAGAGCGACAAAAACGTGGGGGGCAGAGGCTATCGCAGATAAGCCCCTCGCTAAGGCTCTCACCGCCTTTGAAGTCACATGAGGTCACATGACCATAGGGGACTGCGAAGTATATTCTATTGTCTCATTTACCAGCTCTGGAAGGTTGTAAGAGGATTTTATATATTGTCAAGTAAATTGAATAGAGTTCATTTTTATGAGTTTATCGCGGATGTGCTCTTAATCAGCCCTTTTTAGAACTAGCGCAGTTTGGAGATATTTGAGAGTATCTCGAGAGCTGTAATAATTGCACCTTAAAGAACACAGCGAGCAATGGATGAAGAGAAGACTCACAGAAATGAATGTGAACGATGAATCAGTCATAAAAACAAAACTGCAGATCCTCTTGTACAAGGCCAAGAGTAGCAATCCAGACACCGTAACTAGGCTCAGAAAAGCTAGTGAGTGACGATAGGTGGGCGATAAAGAATCCTTGGCGATGCTCGTGCTTCTCTTCTAACTGCACAACACAGCTATCATGCTATATGGACAACAGCACTCCGCAGAGTCTGAACCCTCTGCTATGCAAGGTACCACGGCTCTAGCTATTGGTGCCCCATGCAGTCCGCGGAAGAATCTACAGTCCGAGCTTATCACCCTCCCGCCCTCAGTGGCTGCGCCTTGTGAGGCAGGGCCGTACCGTAGCAAGGCTAATGTCAAGCTAGCAGGGTCTGGCAATCACAGCCATAATTTTTTTGTGAAAAAAAAAATACACAGGAATAGAGGAGAAGAAGCCCTGTTAACCGCTATGGAGCATATACTCGGCATGACAATAATGATATCCATGATGTGCCGATCGGTGTCTTCCCGCTCCGAGTCTTCCACAGGCCACTTCCCGCCGCCGATTAGTCCAGACCGCAGGCACCGCCATTCCCGCTCAGCACGTGCTCTGACACTTCACTCACGGGACGCCTTGCGGGAGCGGCTTTGTTTGGAGCTCCCCTGATAGGCCCTCTCTGGCTTCCAGCCGGCAGAGCCTGATAGGATGGCGGGTCAGAGCCAGCAGGCCCCTGGCAGCTCCTTGGACAGGACGCCTGACAGATCCGCCATGGCCAAAGGGCAGCATCTTTTAAAGACCGTGCAATATGTCCAGCGTACTATGGAGTGCGCCGCTCAGCATGGAGTACGGCTCCCGCGGAGCACCAACTTAGCGATCCTTGCACACGGCCTGTTGCTTGGGCGCATCTAGAACCCGAGGTCAAGTAATACGCGATCCCATCGCTGGATGATGTGCCGTCTCACCTGGCCACGGATCTGAAAATCGCGCTCCGGTTAGTCTGGAAAAGAATCGGGTATCTACCCCTCTTCTGGTTACACAGCCTGTCCGTGCCTGCTATGAGCCTCGTAAAAGGCGTCCAACTAGTGAGATGTACCGTCTGGAAGGTTAATAATTCAGCCTCAGTGGGTCGAGAAACGCGAAGCATCGGTCCCCAGTACTTAAAACTATAGTATTTCCTGTTCTTTTAAGCTCTGTGATATCAAGCTTGCGCTTTACTCTTGTGGCCGGATCAGGTACTGGACAGCAGCACTTCTGATTTCCTGAGACAAAGGCCATCGTCGTTCTCATTCATCCACGCGCTTATTTACTCCGTCATGACGGCAATCATCAGTTGACAGACCGGCTCATTATTGTCATCTTCCTGTTCCGCGGTTCCTGGGAGTTGCCTGCAGAGGCGTGTCCCTCGAGTATTCTCGTCTTCAGACAATCCTTCTACTCAACCGGAGAGATGGACAGCAAAATATCCTCAGATGTTGACAAGAGCTTAGACGCTGAGAAGAATATTTTGAAACCTGCATCTCCGCCAGGCGAGATACTTGCAGAGCCGTGGACCTGGAAAAGAATACCAATTCTTGTGGGGTTCATTGTCCTGGGACTTGGGCTTGTTGCGATGATCATCACCCTTCCGATAGTCCTACGAAAGCACAGCCACATCATCGAAGATGCAATCCCCGACAACAAAAACGACCCAACTCATCCGCTCCTTGTGCTCAACAACTTTCCGGACCCAGGGCTTGTCGAGCACAACGGCACTTGGTATGCCTTTGGAACAAATCCAAAGAAGGACGACCCCACCGTATACCCGCACGTTCAGATCGCAGTCTCACGCGATTTCAAGCACTGGAATCTGACAGGTCTTGATGCGCTGCCCACTCTAGCGCCGTGGGAAAGAAACAGAAACCACTGGGCTCCAGATGTGATTCAAAGAGTAAGCTAAAACCCGTTACGTCGGACACGACGTGCCTGCTCTTTGAAAATACAGCGCTGACGCTCGTTGCGCAGGACGATGGAAAATTCGTGTTGTATTATTCTGGAGAGCTGAAGAAATGGCAGAACCACCATTGCGTGGGTGTCGCCGTGTCAAATGATACAAACCCCCTGGGGCCGTATCACCCACAGGAAAAGCCCCTGGCTTGTCCGCTCCAATATGGAGGTGCCATCGATCCATCCCCGTTTAGGGACACGGATGGGAAACTGTATGTCGCCTACAAGGCCGACGGAAATAGCGTCGGACATGGGGGAGACTGCAATAATGGGAAGAAACCGTTGGTTCCTGTCCCGATCATGCTCCAAGAGCTCGAAAGCGACGGCATCACCCCCGTTGGGGACCCGGTCGAAATCCTGAACATCGACAAGAGTGACGGGCCCCTTGTTGAAGCACCGAATATCTACAGATCAGAGGAAGGCATTTACTTCTTGTTCTTCTCCTCTCATTGCTTCACCTCACCGCTGTATGATATCAAATACGCCACGTCGAAGTCGCTCAAGGGCCCTTATGTAAGGGCTCGGCGGGCGCTCCTCAAGACACCAGACTACGGCCTTGTATCCCCTGGTGGAGCCACGGTCTCTAGGGACGGAACGAAGATGGTCTTCCATGCAAACTGCGGATCCAAAAGATGCATGTATGTCGCCGGAATCAATATCCACTCGAACTTGACAATCACCTTCGATACAATCTGAACTGTCTGGTTGCATCGAATGGTTGAGGATATCACAGAACCCGGACGGATACTGCACTCTGCCAGCGGCATCTCTACCGATTGCTTTGTCAACCTGATTCGGAGCTATGCTCCATCAGACTCGGGTTGAGTGATATAACCCCCTTCGCCTCAATCTGCAGAACAAAGAGACGACCGTTTGAATCGGAATTGGTCTAGCAACACCATGATACCCAGGATATGAAACGCCGCCAAACAAGCCCGCCATTGTTGGCTTTGTTGCGTAATGGCGTCCCTAGCACCTTCGGTGCGAAAATTGCGTTCAAGTGCAGATATACTTTTGCTTGTTCATTTTCTCTAGATGAGTCTCTTGATATACTTTGACATGGTGCATTTAGCTGCCTTCTGGAAGACACGTCGCGTTGCATTTTTGTTGACGGTGTATCTGTGTGAAGCATGTATGATGATGATACCCACTAAAAGAGTATGAGCGTCATGATATAGAATTTGTCTGCTTATGTATGTGCTGTTTCTGTCATCGGATTTTGCGCATGTTCGGTGCTTTTGGGATGTGAGCATGGAGAATTGTTGGATAGACCGTGCATTGCATGTGTTATCTTAACATATCTCCTCTATGAGGTGCTTATTTACGCATCTTCTAGGTACCTACCTCTGTGCTGTACATTCAATGTCCGCTTCGGGTGGTCCTATGAACCCTATTCCTTATGAGTGCTATATGACGCGACCCTGTTATCCGGAGTGCACGGTATCAATTCCGTCTAGCCTTTAGGTAGAATATATATACTTGTCGACCGCTAAAGGGAATGTGTATCTAGTACAGAAGTCCTGACCTGATCATGTACGATAAGCATTATTACATAAGCAAGATTATGCATTCCCAAACATTATACTGCCGCTGTCCACCGCCAAGATACGCACCAATCGATGCACGGATCGATGACGCGATTGCCCAGCTCCCTCAGCGTCGGCGCGCCCGTGAGCGCTCCTGTACGACATGATCGCGTGGGGCGGAGGTGTCTCCGCCATGGAGAAAACATGCTCCGCGGGCTCCTCTGGTCCTCATTCTCAGACCTCTCCGTACGACCAGCACCGTATCCGCTACGATGTTCTCTCTCCGGGGTGCTGCGCGATCAATCCCTCGCAGTCTGAGAGCCACCGGGCTGGTGCGACAGGATGGCGCCGCATACACAATTGCCGCAAAACTTGGCCTTCCCGTTAGTTTATCGGCGGACCAAGTGACCGGGAGGTCGATACACTCGTACCCGCCTCGCAGAGCGCAGTCGGCCGTCGCGGAGAAGGAGGAGCAGTCGTCCCAGCGACCTTCCTCGAACCCGGCTCTATCCTTCCCCTGCCTCGACGCCCTGGACGCAAAGTCTGCTTCTCTGTCAGCAAGATCCCTCCAGTCGGGCCCGGAGCCGTCGTACACCACCGGTCACCATGAGCTGTTTCAATGCCGAGAACCATTGCTGCTGGACTGGGGAGGAATACTGCCGGAATTCGACATTGCGTATGAGACCTGGGGTCAGTTGAACGCGGACAAGAGCAACGCTATTCTCCTTCACACCGGTCTCTCCGCCTCGAGTCATGCGCACAGCACGGAGACGAATCCGAAACCGGGCTGGTGGGAGAAGTTCATCGGCCCCGGGGCACCGTTGAACACGGACAAGTACTTTGTGATATGCACGAACGTCATCGGAGGATGCTACGGGAGCACCGGGCCTTCGTCCATAGACCCCTCGGATGGCAAGAGATATGCCACGAGGTTCCCAATTCTGACGATCGAGGACATGGTGCGGGCTCAGTTCAGGCTGTTGGACTCACTCGGTATCAAGAAACTCTACGCATCTGTAGGGTCCAGCATGGGGGGGATGCAAAGTCTGGCGGCCGGTGTCTTGTTTCCCGACAGGGTGGGAAAGATCGTCAGCATCAGCGGGTGTGCGCGCAGCCATCCGTACAGCATTGCCATGAGGCACACGCAGCGGCAGGTTCTGATGATGGATCCCAAGTGGGCTCGAGGGTTCTACTATGACTCCATCCCCCCGCATTCGGGGATGAAACTCGCCCGCGAGATCGCGACGGTGACCTACAGGAGAGGA
>Ga0207767_1000288_pt1 | contig 41808 bp, 49 predicted proteins | sample HigsolmetaGSP17D_FD_184845 | JGI IMG/M metagenome (GOLD analysis project Ga0207767, IMG submission 184845) | High solid enriched microbial communities from the Joint BioEnergy Institute, USA - SP1-7-D (SPAdes) | ecosystem: Engineered > Bioreactor > SSF (Solid state fermentation) > Aerobic >... | reverse complement strand
CTTGTGGAATAGCTCATAGTCTTGGATCATTTGGATCAGTAGGACTTTGAACTGATCCTCTGATCCCCGGATCAGTTGGATCAGTATGCCAAGAATTGATCGCACTGATCCAGTCACATGACTGTCCGGAAATAAGTAATTCCTTCTTCCGACTAGGATCTAGAGATGCCCTTGTAACAGTTTTGTCGACGAAGGCGAAAGGCGGCGGTTAACTGAAACATCTTCGGTAGGAGTCGGGGGTTTAGTCCCTGATTTTATCATAGCACCCAGAGTAGGGGGGAGTAGTATAGTATAGTATAGTATAGTAGTGAGGGCACATCCTTTATGTTCTCTTGTAGTGTAGTAGACCTAGGCGAAACCAAACAGACAAAGAAAAGGGGAAAAAATAAAAAATGGTGGTGATATTCTGGTTGTTCATTTGAGTGCTAGTTTTACAGTAGTAGTAGTAGTAGTAGTAGTGGTGGTGGTGGTGGTGGTGGTGGTGTCTGGACTACCTACATACATTAATTAATTATGTAACTGTCTCGGGGGCAGCCCCAACTACCTAGGTATAAGTGTTAGGTAGTCACTAAAGGTTCAGAGACCTTCTTAACCACTGTAGACTTTTTTACGAAAAGAAAAAAGCAGGGACGGAGCTCACAAAAGCACCTGTTGTGCCCTAGATGCTAGAAGCTAGCTAGCGGGTACATTGCATCGCCAGGTTGACATGTCATCAAGTCCATCACGAGGAGGATAAGGATAGACCCTGGGTATCAATCAAATTCAACAACATCTCAACGTCACATCACCATAAACTAGAGCCTCATAGCACACGATCGTTACATACATACCATGTCCATGTCTCTCTCTCTCTCTCTCTCTCTCTCTCTCCAAAGATTTCCATCCTCAACTCACGCAACACGATGACAGACACGCAGAGAGCATGCACCATCTAGACCGCTTGTTCAAACATGCTCCCTCAGCCTCGCACCCCCCTCCAGACTCTTCTTCATGGCGCTATCAACATCGATGCTCTTCTCCGTCGTCGTCCGCGTGAACGTCCTGGCGAAGCTGAAGAAGCCCTGCCTCAGCCCAAGCTCATGTCCAACCTGCCCGTGGCCCTGCGATGATGATCCGTGCCCGTAGTCCTCACCGTCGGCGAACCAGCCCGTGTACCGTTTCGTGGCCTTCCACGCCTCGATGCCCAGCACGAAGACGATCAGCCCGCCGAACGACAGCCCCCACTCCCACCCGATGCCCCGCTGCTTGAACACCTTGGTGTTCAGGCCCGGGATGTACACCGCAGGAAACACGGAGACGAAGCCGATCACGACGGCCCAGAAGAGGAACTGGTTCTCCCAGACGTCGCGGAAGAAGGGGAGCGAGCGGGACATGAGGGCGCGGTCCTCGCTGCTGCGGTCGCGGAGCGGGTCGAGATTAAACATGCTGTTGCGGAGGTGCTTGAACTCCCAGGCGGAGATGAGGATCTGCCAGGTGAGCTCGGCGAAGACGGCCGCGCGGGCGCGGAAGACGACGTTGCAGACGTCGCCGCCGTGGCGATTGCAGTCGACCCCGAGGTCCCGCTGGCCGTTGCCGACGCCGTAGACGATGATGACGAAGGTGAGCAGCGTCGTCGAACCCATGATCAGGCCGTAGACCAGCATGTCGACGATGATCTGCCACGTGAAGACGCCCTTCTTCGTGTCGTGGGGCGGGCGGTGCATCACGGCCGCGGAGGCCTTCTCGCGGCCGAGACCGAAGGCGGGAAACGACGAGGTCAGCATGTTGATCCAGAGAATCTGCAGCGGCGACAGCGGGAACACGGACGTGTTGGTCCGGTCCTGGAACGCGAGTCCGACGACCAGGAGCACGACTTCGCCGACGTTCGAGGTGAGCAGGTGGAGGATGAACTTCTGGATGTTTTCGAACATGCGTCTGCCCTCCTCGATGGCGTTGACGATACTGGCGAAGTTGTCGTCCGTAAGTACGATGTCGGAGGCTGTCTTCGCAACGTCGGACCCGCCCATACCCATGGCGATACCAACATCGGCGGCCCGGAGGGACGGGGCGTCGTTGACACCGTCACCGGTCATGGCACAGTAGCGATTGCGACGGTGGAGGGCGGCGATCATGCGAGTCTTCGTCTCAGGGGCGCAGCGAGCGATCACAAGGGGCAGACTGGGCATAGCATCGATCTCCTCGTCGGTCATGCCGTCGAACTCGGCTGCGGTTTTGACGAGAGAAGCAGCCTCCTCAGCGGACAGAGATCCGAGGTTCTTAGGGATAATGCCGACTTCCTTGGCGATGGCTGATGCAGTCGAGGGGTGATCACCAGTCAGCATGTGGACGCGGATTCCGGCCATCGTACATTCTGCAGGTTGTCAGAAAAATTCCCCATCGGGCATTGTACTCCGGAAGCTGACTTACGTCTCACAGCATCTTTAGTTTCAAGCCGAGGCGGATCGTACAGACCGGCCAAACCCAGCAGCGTCAGGTCACGCTCGACCTGCTCTCGAGGAATCCCCTGCCCCGGCTGGTACCCCGAAGGCGCCGGCCTCTGGGCGATTGCGAGCACGCGAAGACCCTGCTCAGCCAGGAATCCCATCTGTTCGAGGATCTTCTCCTTCAACTCCGGGGTCATCGTCCGCTGGTGCTCTCCGATCCCCATGGTCGTGCAGAGGTCAACGACCCGTTCGACGGCACCTTTGGTGAAGACGAAAGCGTCCTGTTCGCCCTCCTTCTTGTAGATAACCGACATGCGCTTGACCGTGCTGTCGAACGGATACTCGGCCAATTGCTTCCAGCCGTGCTCGGCCTCAAGCGTCTTCTTGCCATAGCCGAATCGGTGCGCGAAAACCTGAAGAGCAATCTCGGTCGGGTCGCCCATCGTCTGCCACTTGTTGGCCTCGGGATCGTGGCGGACGGTGGCAAGGTTGCAGAGCGCAGCGGAATGGAGGAAAGCATCCAGCTCGGGTACGACCTCCGGCATCGCGGCAGGTTTCTCCGCAGTGAAGTCCTCTTCCTCATCATCGCGCGCCTCGTCAGCACGCGGCTGGTCCTTCTCCTGCTTATCGGCAGGAACATCAAACCTGAGCGCCGCGGCGCTTCGGGCTTGATCGTGCTCGAGACGCTTCCGCTCCTGCTCCTCTTCGGCTTCCTTCTTCGACGCCGGGGGTTTTCCCAGGGTGACATAGCCACGGGTAGGGTTGTTGGCGTCGTCCGACTTGTTCACGCTGTAGATGCCCACGCCAGGAATCCAGGCCTTGCGCGTCACCATCTGACCCTGGGTGAGAGTGCCCGTCTTGTCTGAACAGATGTTAGTAACGCCACCGAGAGCCTCGAGAGCGGAAAGCTGGCGGACGACCACTCGTCGCTTGCGCATCTCAGTCATTCCGACGACCATGGTGATGGTCAAGACGGCGATCAGGGACTCAGGAATGATAGCAATACCTGTGAAGTCAGCTTTTGATCCCAAGAGTACTGAACAGTAACAGACATCACACATACCAGTGGAGATGGCGTAGATGGCTACTTCGTTCGTGACGTTAAACTTGTTGACAGCAAACACGATGATGGCCAGGATGATCGCGCAGCCAAAGAGCGTGTACGCCAGCTTGCTCAGCTTGATCTGCAGCGGCGTGCCCTCGGTGAGACCCAGGAACTTACCGATGGCGTCCCAGATGCGCAGCGCCAGGCCCTTGACGGGCTGGAAGTTGCCGTGCTTCTTGCGCGACAGGGAGCGGTTCGGTTTGCGCTTCTTCCCCTGCATGGACTGGGCGATCTTGCCGAGCTCGGTGGACATGCCCGTGAAGACGACGATGCCGCGGCCGCGCCCCTTGGTCACGGTCGAGGAGGAGTAGGCCATGTTGAGGCGGTCTCCGACGCCGGTGTTGACCTCGTCGCGGCCGGACGTGTCGAAGGTGGAATCCTTGGCCACGGGGATGGCCTCCCCGGTGAGTATCTTCTCGTCACACTCCAGGTTCATGCTGTCGAAGATGCGCATGTCGGCAGGGACGGTGTCACCCATCTTGATCTGGACAATGTCTCCGGGAACCACCTCGCCCGACGGGATGGTGGTTGTCTGGCCATTGCGGATCACGGTGGCGGAGGGAGAGGACAGCGACCGCAGAGCGTCCATCTTCTTCTCAGCCTGGAACTCCTGGTAGAAACCGATAAGGACATTGGCAACGATGACAGCGGTGATGACTCCACCTTCGACGTAGTCGGAGACACCGTAGGCGAGGGCCATTGCGAGGATGAGGACCTTTGATTCGGGGCAGGCGTTAGCATCTCTATGGGTAAACTTGTAAATTGGAGCGTTGTAGCACAAGTTTTCTTAAGAAAGGTTGCTGGTCCGCTTATTTCACCATGTACAGCAGGTAAGAGGCATCTTGTATAGATCAGGTAGAAGCCCCAGCAGTGCGCTTTGTCGGGATAAGCTTAGAGCTGGATCATGTCCTTCTGGATCTTTTGAATGATGACGTATTGCACTTTGTCGCGATATTACGACCCTCTATGGACCATACAGGAGAACAGACCCGAGTGGCAGAAAGAGGGCAAGAGGTGCGCAAGTCTGCTGCCAGTGTCTAGAGTATATCTATCGCAGACAAAATGGAAACATGGATATACCACAACGCCGGAATAGCAACAAAAAAAGCAGATAGAAAGCGGCACGTACCATGATCATCGCGTTTGAAACCTGCTTGCCCAGCAGCGTGTACCACTTGATGCCAGCGTCGCCCTCCAGGCGGTTGCGGCCATAGCGCTGCTGCCGCTCCTGGACCTTGACGTCGGTGAGGCCCGTCTCGAGATCGGTGTCGAGCAGCCGGGCCGTCTCCTCGGCGGACAGCAGGAACGGGTGCCTCTCGTAGACCTGCGTCTTGGGGTCGGACTTTTTCGAAGAACGCATGGTGAGGATTTTCTTTTTTTTTTCTCTTATTTCGTGTGATAATATAAGAAATAATCTGATCGCTGGTCCTGTTGAAAAGATGTCGAGCCTCACACCGCCACTTTTACCCGTACGACGACGAGGTCGATGGGAGGAATGAAGCAAAGGGCGACGACAGGTGATTGATCTGGACCCGGGGGTAAAGGGACACTAAACCCATTCGTTTTGCAGGGCCAAAGCCGTCGATGTCTCTGTAGAAAGATGCACGGGTATCGTCCGGCGGGTGTAGAACAGCCAGTTATCAAGCAGACCGTGAAGAAGGCTCAGCTGATCGATGCGTATGTGATCAAACGAGTGTATCAGTACGACGGACGGGGCAGTCGACAGCCGATGGAAATGTGCATCTGATTTGCGGAGAAAAGATCGAAACGAGGCAACAGGCGGGGAGGACGCCGGTCTTATATGGACAGGCCATAACCATTGCTCTCTACCAGGGCCCGGGGTCTGGAGCCGACCGGCAAGCAACCCGACCGGACGTCGCCCTCTCCGCTGGGCGGTGGAACTGGCACGGCGGGGGATGCCAGCGCCGCCAAGAGCGCCCCGGGGCCTCTGACTGGCCCAGGCGAGGGGCGGACGCACGCCGCCTCTGCTGCGCCAAGTGTCGTCCGCTTGTCCTGGGTTTCTTGGAACCGGAAGATAAGGACGCAGCACGGAACCGTTGTCGTTGATGGGAGTCGACCGTTGACAGAGCCACGCTTGTCCTCGTGCCAGTGGCAGGATGGCGACCGGCGGCCGAGGAACCGGTCCAAGAGGCTCGGCATGCTGGAGGTTCTGTCCTGGCGGGATGCGGCAGAGGTGAAAAGCGGTTGGAGTGCCGCCCGTTCTCTCTCTTGGCACTGACGGTTCAAGCCTCAGGCAACAAACCATGTCACCATCACCCCTGCCAGGTTTCCCGTGGAGATGATATTAAAAAAAAAGTCGTATCATGTCTACCAGAACGATCAGGACTCTACCAAACTCACTACTTGACTCGGCTGTAACGGCAGGGAAACAGGAAGGTCACGACGAATGGCGCCATCCCAAACCACTTTCCACGCCAAGCCGCGCCAACCCTGCCGCCCAGAACGCCAAGAAACTCCGCCGGGAGGGAAAGGGGAGGAGGAACGCGCGCGCCAAGACCGGTCGGAAAAGAAGGGTCTCCCATCATCCCTGCCGCACACAGTCCTCCGAACATCCATAGGCGCGCTTGCTACACGGACCGCATCTTGGCAGCAGCAGCGCTTATCATCGACATCCGATCCCATCCGAGAACCTTGCTGGAAGCGTGCTCGAAACTTCCAGAAGCATTCAGATGCAGGGCGTTCAGTTGGATCCGGATCCCTGCTCCTATTATTCGCATTGAGATTCACGGAGTATATATACCCGAAGGACCTTGGCATGAAGGGTCACGTTGATATGTACATGTACATACATGCAGACAGGGCTCGGTCATTATCCGTAGGAATTCCGTTGACTTGGGACATGACTAGTCTGTTTGGCTATCGCGAAAACCAGCGACTACGGTTCGAGGCTATGCAGCAGATATAGTTGGTATCCAAGCATGAGCCTAGGATAAGTAGGTACATAGTAGACGCGAGTTCGCAATAGCAGCATCGAATTGCACTCCTTCAGCTAGCTAGATTGGGCAGTGCCTGGGTCCTGTCCAGGTGCCCAGATGGGTAACTAATCTCCTCCGTCCACTTCCCTTCTCCCCCGCTCAAAGACTGTCCAAACCTGTAACCGCACCTACGCGTGTCTTGGCCACCGCCGCTGGCGCAGCGGAAACAAGCGATAACGCCATCTCCAAGACGGCCAAGACGCTTCCCTCTATCGGAACTCTGCGTTCGTATTCGGGTTGGATGCGAAGACCGAAAGGGGGTAAGCGTCACACGTCCCGCTTCTCACATCTTCTACACCCAGAAGAGCAGGCAGGGCAGATCTCCGCAATCGGTCAGCCCCGCTGGTTCAGAAGACATGCCTATGCCATGCATACCACACATAAATGCAGGGGTATAGACACGTGGCCAAAAAAATAACAAGGACAAATATGTAGTAGGTACGTTGATCAAGACAGAGACCAACAGAACCACGTCAGTTCCAATGTCGCATGCATGGTTCGCCACGAGGTCGGAATCCGGCAGTGGCCGTCATGCACGCAAATGGAAATCCCGCGTGCAGAGAGGAGACTGATCTAGGAAGGGTGAAGAGCAGTACAGCCTGCATCTCATATCCTTTCCGTCTGATCGAAGGAGCGGGGTGAGACGGCGAATTAGCCATGGCGAACACATCATTGCTGAACCGGCAGAGGCAGAACGGGGACTTCGATTAGCATTACTATAAGCCGGACTTTGGTGTTTCGCCGCAAGGACTATCCGAAGCATGCGGGCGGTAGCTATGCGCGATACTCTGTCACTGTAAGCGGGGCAATCCGAAGAGGGGTCTGTCGATATCGCCGAATCTAGAACCCGGTATATGCCCCATATCTTCGCGAGCTATATTTCATCTCCTACCCTTTCCCTTGCCTTTCCTCTTCTTGGCGTTCTCAGCCTCTGGGATCGTTATCGTACCCTCCACCACATCTTCCCCCTGGCCCTTGAGCTTCTCCGATCCGCTGATGTAGAAGGTGAGATCGCGATTCTGCTCAGCCAGGTCTGCGTTTGCGGCCTTCAGCTTCTCGATCTCCGCGGTCAGGAATTCCACGCGTTGCATGAGGCTCTCGTTCATCGCCTTTTCCTCACGCCATTCCTTTTCCATCTTGCGGGCCATCGTCTCGAACTTCTCCGCCCGCTTCTCCGCGCGTGCCTTGTCACGTTCCAGGATAGGGACGGTCTCATTGACGAGGGTGTCGTATTTCTGTTGCAGCGCCTTGAGGCTCGCGGTGGCTTTCTCGGCAGCTTCCTGCGCGGATGCGGCAGCGACGCTGGCCTGGGACGCCTTGTCCGCTGCCCGTTCCACAATCTCCTCGAAGTACGTGCGCTGACTTTCGAGCTGGCTCGTCAGGAGATGCGTGTATTCGACGCTCATGTTCTCCAACTTCTCTCGGGGAACAGCGTCCGCCCAGTCGGGAGGGTCGAGAGCGCTATTGTCCGCGGCAGGCAGCTCCACCAGTTTACCGTCCGACTTGCTCTGGATTATGCGGTGCACGTAGGCATCTCCCACGTAGTCCCAGACACGTTGCGTAGCGATATCCATGGCAAATGCATGGGAGGTCTGCTTGAAGTGCGCAAAGGCATGTGCTCCGTCGTAGCGACCGCAGCCGACATTCCCGCATATCAGGCAAAGCCACAGATTCAGTTCCGAATGGCATACACTGCACTCGGCGGGACCCTCGGTGAAGTCGGAGTTCGGGCCGCGTCTGACAAAGTCATCCTGAGTGTATCGACATACTGGACATCCACTCCCTTTCCACTTCTGTAGGCAAGTGCAGTGGAAGACATGCTGGCATATGATCGTCAGCAGGCCGGTCGTCTCATCCATGCGTTCAAGGCAAACAGGACAGGTCGGGAGCTCGACAAGGGACGGCGTAGGCGGAGCGACCGGTTTGGTGGAGAGGGAGGCCGAGGTTAGGGAGCTAGACTGGTTGGCAGATGGCGGATTAGTAGTAGACCCATTATTCGCCGAGTCTGCGTTGGCGTCCACAGCCAGTATTTCTACCGACTTCACGAATACTACATGGCAGGTTTCAGGCTGGTAGCAAAGCAGATACTGTCAGTATCATCCTGTGGCTTCGAAGCCAGGTTTGGAAAAGATGCATAGACTCACCTCCATACTATTGAAAACCTTCCCATTCCACTCCTTCTGCCATGCCCTCGCCTTCTTCCCACTGCGGAACTTCATCAAGACCATGTAGCGATTCGCCCTCGCCGTCCTGATCATCCGGAAGTGACTGACATCGTCCATTGTCTGCTCGCCAACGAAGCCGAGGAAATCGGACGGCGAGAGGTACGACGGGACCGCGAGGATACAGAGCGTCGTGCAGTCCTCGTCCGGCTGCAAGGGAGGGGAGATCTCCGCCGCATCATCGCCTTGGCGCTGCTTGCTACTTCCACCAAGGTGATCCGGAGGCTGCCGCGCGGCCGACGAGCCCTTCAGATATGACGGATAATCCTCGACGGCGAGGGAGGGGGTCTCTTTCGCATCGCGGTACAGGTGAACGATGCCCCAGATACTGTCCGACAGCTTCTGATCGAGCGGAAGATACCTGCCCTTCGTGTGTAGGCCGCCCAGGATATCCGTCCCGATGCCCGTCGTGACGGGGTTGTTCCCGCTGCTGTTGGCCTTGTCCACCCGCTTCGTCTGCTTTGCGTTCTGCTCCGGGGCTACCATATCGATGCTCTCGATGGAGATCTGATCCAGCCTCAGGTCTTTCTCGATCTCGGAAGGTGGTGTGGGAGATTGCGAGTAGAGCAAAGGAGTCGTGACCGTGTCGCTATTGGTGTTTGGGTTGTTGCCTGTGGGTAGATGGGGTGAAGGACTGGCTGCTTCTGGAATCAGACATTGATTCCTCTCAGTCCAGTTCCGGCGCGAGCTTCGTCCTGACTGCTTGTGGTGCGCCCGTTTCTGGAATGGAAGCAGAGCTTCACATGCAGATTCAAACGAGAGGGACCTCTGCGGGGTTGCGCTCTCGGGGCGTCGAGATGCGTCTCCAAGACCGTAAGGAAGCAGCTCAAGCGAGATGTGGTAAAAGTAAGAGGGCATTCCGGCGCATGTTCACATCGTTGGATCTGGATCTTCCACTAGAAGATCGAAGTGGGCTCTGGGCGATCCGATTTACGATTTTCTGGGGTACAACCTCCAACGGTCACGTGATTCAGATCCTTCCGGCGGCTAGGCCCAAGTAGTGACAGCTCACGTCAGGGTGGTGGCGAGGATTGGATCTACGGTCTACGCAAAATCTGCTCTATTGTGGCAAAACTACAGAAAAAAAATTTTTCAGAAATTACACAGCAGGATGAAACTAATCTATTGTTATGAGAAAAACAAAAGACTATGTATCTAGTAGAGAAGGTATATCACATTCAAAGTATTCAAGTCTCCCGAAGTCGTCAAGCCGTCCAGTCCGTCCAAACGCCGTGCAAGGCCATGCAAATCATAGCATAACCGTAACCGAAGAAAAAACAATTCCGAGATCAACGCTTAGTTACCACCGCGAAGTCTGAGAACCAGGTGGAGAGTGCTCTCCTTCTGGATATTGTAGTCGGACAACGTGCGGCCATCTTCTAGCTGCTTTCCAGCGAAGATGAGACGCTGCTGGTCTGGTGGAATCCCCTCCTTGTCCTGGATCTTGCTCTTCACATTATCGATCGTGTCGGAGCTCTCCACCTCCAGCGTAATGGTCTTTCCAGTCAGGGTCTTCACGAAGATCTGCATTCCACCACGGAGACGCAGGACCAGGTGGAGGGTAGACTCCTTCTGAATGTTGTAGTCAGACAGAGTGCGCCCATCCTCCAGTTGCTTACCAGCAAAGATGAGACGCTGCTGGTCTGGGGGAATGCCCTCCTTGTCCTGGATTTTCGACTTGACGTTATCGATGGTATCTGACGATTCGACTTCGAGGGTGATGGTCTTTCCGGTGAGGGTCTTGACGAAAATCTGCATTCCACCACGGAGACGCAAGACGAGGTGGAGAGTGCTCTCCTTCTGGATGTTGTAGTCGGACAGGGTACGGCCGTCCTCGAGCTGCTTGCCCGCGAAGATCAGGCGCTGCTGGTCTGGAGGGATACCCTCCTTGTCCTGGATCTTGGACTTGACATTGTCGATGGTGTCAGAAGACTCCACCTCCAGGGTGATAGTCTTGCCGGTGAGGGTCTTGACGACTGCGAGATGGTTAGTACCAGTCTAGCAGGCACTGAAGGACCGATGACTAAGACATACAGATCTGCATTCCACCACGGAGACGGAGCACCAGGTGCAGGGTGGATTCCTTCTGGATGTTGTAGTCGGACAGAGTACGGCCGTCCTCGAGCTGCTTGCCCGCGAAGATCAGGCGCTGCTGGTCTGGAGGGATACCCTCCTTGTCCTGAATCTTCGACTTGACGTTGTCGATGGTGTCGCTAGACTCCACCTCGAGGGTGATCGTCTTGCCAGTAACTGCAGATGAGATACGAAGTCAGTAAAAGCCCACGTGGCGATAAGACAAGGGCGCAGCAGGGCCGGGGTTACTCACGAGTCTTGACGAAGATCTGCATGGTTGCTAGAGTGATGAGAGTAGTCTCTGGCTAGAATACGTGGTTCTCGTGGTTCTCTGGAGTAGTTTGGCCGAACGTTGATGGAGGAGATGTAGGGTGGGAAGAAGAGAGGATGTGTGATGAGAGGAAGCAGGAGGTGAAGTGGAGGGGGAGGTTTAAGTAGGAGACGAGGAGGGAGGCGGAGGCGAAGCTCTTAGTCAGAGCGGCCGATAGGCTGATACGGGCGGTCAGCGCCAGCACCGCCGGAGCCTGAAAGAGTTCCTCGCAGGGCCTTAGCAGCTGCCCGGCCTGGTTGGCCAGTGACAGGCGCACAAGCCCCGGATGCTTCCCGGAGGTCGGGGAAGCTGCTAGAATGGGCGAGTCAGGCGGTGCCAGGGGTCGCTCACGCCCTGCCTGGAGCTGGAGGGCGATCCGCCGCTGACGCCATCTGCCGTCCACGGATGCCTTCAGTCCTCGCACCTTATCCGGCGTCCATCCGCAACCATCACCCCATGTGTAGTATTGAGAGCCTGTCGCAAGGTCCCCTTACTCCTCCACTCTACAGCATCCTTCTTCCGGAGACATCCTCAGGGCCTTCCCAGTCATGTCACGAGATGCATGCTTCCTACATTCGCCAACACAGCATCACCTCTACTACTGCCGCGATGACGTGTTGTTGCCTTATCGCTAGGGGATACGGTGGGTTTAGTGGGCACCTCCGGAGTCCGGCGGGCGCCAGGGCTTAGCATTTGCAGGTACGGAGGTACTCAGTACGGTCTAGTCTCGTTCCCGTCAACCCCACTTGCCTGTGTCACACCACCTTGCTCCAAAGTCTGTCCAGCCTGTCGACGGGAACCACGGACTGCGACAGCTACCTGGTAGTGTAGATGAGATGTTCGCACGAAACAACGGACTCGGTCTCCCTGTGTATTTCGAGCTTGGGAAATATAGTGAGACTGATATCCTAAGACTATGTAATTGCCGGGCTCTCCAGTGCCGCGCGCATCTGTCGAAGATGCACAAGTCGGTCATGTCCGCACGAACGCCGCCAGGGCCGCGCCCTGCACGCCTTTGTATTATTGACCTGCGTCTGCAACCTGGAAGCCGCGATGCCAACAAGAAGATACCACAAGGACGAGGCTTGTGGACAGGGACTGAGGTCACGTGTCTCGAATGCAACGCTCAATGCACACACAGAACAATGTAAATCCAAGTACACCGCGGCCAGAACGAAGAACCAAGGCAGAAAACTCGACAAATCGACAACTCAGTTGCGCCGCAATCGTGCTGCCAAGAAATCTCATGACCTGTCACCGTACAACGTCATAGCGTTCGTGATCCTCGTCACCGCTGTTGGAAACATATGTCGAGAAGATATATCACTGAGAAAAGAACAGGTAATGAAGATCAGGAGGCCAGGCTCAAGCAGAAATGGAAGCATCGCAGGGGAGGGAAAAGCAGGAGTCACTCCGCAAGAAAGAGGAAAAAAAACACAGAAACAGAAGCAAAGAGATGGCTCAAGGAGGGTCGATGCACAATAGGCGCTTGTGGTGTTTCTCATGACCATGAAGACATTGGTTATCTCATACGGTTCGTGTCATGTCCGTGCCGTCATCTTTGCAGGCCGTAACAGGATTACGTCAATCGTCTCTCGGTTCTTCATCTTTAAAAAAAAAAATCTAATTGGCTCGAATAACCAGTTTCGAAACAAATTTGTTTGACAGGCAGTCAAAGTCGTTGCGGTTAAATTTCGAATTCGCACGGGTGCGGAGGTACGACTCTGAAAGATGAAGTCAGTAACAAAGAGATGATATCGCAAACTCGGAGTCGTTGAACATACCGTATTGAGTGACGTGCTGGCGGACCTCCGTCATGGTGTTGCAGACGTCAGGGTTGGAGTTTAGCAGATGGTGGTGCTTGTGCGTTTCCCAGTCGGTAAAAGCGGGAAGCTTTTGCGAGATGGCTTGGAAGAGACCAACTATGACCCCGACCGGAGTGGTCTCCATATCAGTGCAGAACTTGTCTACAGCGGCAGCATCCTTAAAGAAAGTCAGCGTCCGAACTTGTGGAGAATCATCAAGGCACGGGAAGCTCTCGACTTACCGGAACGCGGTAATGGCAGTCAAACTGCATTTCTTCCCACACTGCTAACAGAATCGAAGCAAGGATGAAGATGGTTGGCCAGTTCTTCAACTTGTCGCCGCTGTAGACACTGGAGTAAAGGGTCGACAGCTCCTCCAAGACATCCTTCTGCAGCTCCCGCCACATGTTTGCCATGGCACATTTGATCTGGAAATTGATCATAACAGGTGCCATGGTCTTACCCTTGAACTTGGACGTTTCATCCTGGATCTTACCAAGGAATTCCTCTTCTTCACCTATACCTTCGACCATCGTCACGTGAAGAGTGAGGTTGTACGCCAGGATGAGCTTGAGAGCCTTGCGAATCACGGGCAGCTTCGTACGGTAGTAATAGCGGAAGGCAGTCTTCAGCATCTGGGTCAGGAATGGCGTGCCCTCGAAATAGTCGTCGACAAACTTCTCAAAGGTGCCATTGCCATCGATATGACGGTCAAGGTAGTCGGATAGCATTGCATGCGAGATGCCTTCCATCCCAGCGGAGAGCTTGGCGGTTGCAACCTCGAACTGAGTAGGCTGTCGGTGGACGGTCTCCACCCAGTCGAGGGTGAAGCATTGGTCATCCCGCACATAGACCTCGCGAGCATTGATCGGAAGCACCTGTCCATACCCGTGTGTGACGAAGAGAGTTCGCTCTTTCTCCGAGAACCCCTTGATGTTTCCGACCGAAAAGCCGAGGGTAATGTGACGCTCGTAATCCGCCTTCCAGTCCTTCATGAAGTATCCAATCTCTTTGATGTCAATCCTGGTGCATGGAACCTGCCATAACCTTGCATGAGATGGCTGGCAGCCAGCGCACGGTTCGCCCTTGTCGCACTATTCCTGGTGTCAGCATTGATTACACTGCAAAAAGGCGATCTACCTTACAGTCTTCTTGAGGAACTTGCATCGCAAGCACGCTCTCAATTTCCGGATCTCGCTGGCCTGCTTCCGCTGGTCGGGTTTCAAGGGACCCTTCCGCTTTCCGACACGCTTTTCGGTTTCGGGTTTCCCGGTTTGCGACTGCTTGCGAACCTTCGTCTCCGATGTCTTCGCGGCAATTGGGCTCTTCCGGGACGGCTTCCTAGTGGGCGGAGAAGTCGACGATGCCTGAGAGGTCGGAGAAGACCGAGTCGGTGAAGACGACTTTTTGATAGGAACAGGGACAGGTCGCACGATCGCAACGGGACTGACAGAAGTGGGAGACTGAGAGCCGTGGGAGTCATCGTCGCAAGAAATTCGTCGAGTCACCGAGTTGTTATACACCGACTCCAGGTTGGACTCCGAACTGGGCGAATTCAACGGGTTTGAAATGTCGACGAAGCTGCCGAACGAGTTTCTCGGAAGGTCCAGGTCCGAGAAGGAAGATTCTGACAGCGTCCTATCATGGAGGGTCTGGGTTGGATTGATAAATATCCCCTGCTCGGGGAACGAGAAATCGATGGAGCGGCGGTTCTCGATGGCGCTCCAGCCGTTGTCGCTGCTGGAACTCGTCAGGGACCGAACCTCCAGGTAAGTGTCTGTCGGCGAACTGCTGTCAGGCATGCTCTGCGGGGCTGCGTATGACGACATGTCCGGAAGGCCGTCTGGAAAGGCCATCAAATCTGCGTGCAAATCCTGGTAGCTGAACGGCGCCATGTCGACCGGCGCGGAGAGCGGCAGGTAGGGACCGTCCAGCAAGCCCGTATCCAACGGCGCTTGCGTCGCGGGCAAGAGGTCGACGGGAGACGCCTGCAGAGGCAGCGCATAGCTGGAGGTGAACTGGGGAGCTGAGATCTCATCGTGATATTGGAGGTGGGGTTGCAGCTGCTGAAATTGCCAGTCCGCCATCAGATTGGGATCGTGAGTGACTGCCTGCTCGAATGCGTGACCGCTGGTTTGGAGAGGTGAGATGTCTCGCCTCCCATCCGTCCGCTGACCATTCTGGTCCACCGCCACGGGCCATGCCGGGGGCTGAAGGTAACCTCTCGAGTCGTAATCGAGACCGACGAGGCCATCGCTTGGTATATCGACATTGGACATCGTCGAGGCCGCTACAACACGGAGACGGCGAGGTCGAAGACGGGGACAAATGGTCAGGAAGGGGGGCAGCGAAGCCTGGAAAAAGAGGGCTTCAAATGTCGAAAAGGCGTGAAATCCGGGGGGGAGGCGAGAAAAGAGAGCGGGAGGGATCACAGGGTTAGGCGACCGGGCCGCGCGCGGTGGGGAGCGAAGCGGCGGTGAGCGAGGATGTGCTGTTGCGCTGCGCTAGGGACCCTGGGAGGTTTAGTTATCGCGATCACGGGCTCGCGTTACTGGAGGCTGGAGGGGCCCGTCCAACGACGGCGGACGCTGCAGCAGCCCCAATTGCCACGCCGTCGGCCGCTAGACTCACCCGGCCGCTGAGGTACCTGCTCTGTATCGTGTCTAAGCCCATAATTGAGTCCGAGGGAGAGACCGTGGAGATGGCTGTTTGCGGTCGTCGACCATCCCATCCGTTCCCCCGGGTCCATCCATGGTGGATAGGGATCCGTCGGTGGTGTTCGTGAACCGATCCGAGGGTTGGGCCCCGTGGGCAACGTCGTTCGGACGGAGCGTTGAACTTGCCTGGACGGAGGACGGAGGACAGACTCATCTCCACAGCGCCGTGTGGTATCACGGTCTCCTGCTCGCCAGCATCGTCCTCCCTCCTCCCGGTGGCTGGTGGTCGGTGCTGCGAGTCTGTGACCTGTCCTCATCTTTTGGTGAGACACAGGACCCGCCCGAGGAACTTCGACGGAACTTCCAGACGCACGCCGGTCCTGTCGAAAAGGGCAGCAGCACGGTGGCATTGACGGGTCTCGGCCGGACCCCGCCCTGGGCCACCGTCCGCCCCGTGCGCGCCCACCCAAGCCGATGCACACATGGGTGTCGTGACGCCCGCAGGCGAATGGGATCGTCCTGCGGATGCGGATTGCGAGCTAGCCTATCCCTCTCTGCATGGATGTAGGGCGAGGACATGCAGCCTTCATGTTGGCATCCGGACGAACGACCGAACGCTCCCGTGCTCCCTGCCGTCTGCCAGCGCAGCTGCGTACGCCTCGGCCAAAAGCATGTTTCCTGGACAGACAGGTCGTTGGCTGCCCCGAGAGCGGGGTTGACTGATCCAGTGGGGATCCCTGATAGCGGAATAGAGATCTTATCCCCTCCCTTCGGCTGCGAGATAGTGATACATACATTCCACACGTAGCGTGAGTGAGGTAGACGGAACGATGAAAGACCAGGGGAGCAGACCCGCATCGCCTGTAAGGAACCTTCCAAATGCCATTGTAACATGCAACAATCTCCTGTCCACCTTAAGCCCTCTATCTCTCTACCCATCGACTACCTGCATCTTGCTGGCGGATGCGATATGATACCATCGTGGTCTGTGTCCCGGCGGCTATCTTATCTGGGATAGGTCCTATTATTTTCTCTCCCATCCGCAGCTGTCGACATCCACGCGGCAGCGCAAGTAATGGTACGGAGACTGCACGGAGTACGGATACTCCCGATGTCCCTCTGGAGTCTGTACGATCATTTCCTACCTCATACAACGTATGCGCCCGTCGAGGAGTGGCTGTTCGCCGTGTCGCACCAACTGGAGTCCTGGACCGCTGCAAGCCACCGGCCGTGATGTAGGCCCTTGCTGCCAATTGCGACGTTGTAGTCGCCGGCTTGGAGGGCACCTTGTCTGCATCCAGCACAGGCTTTGATTACACCCATTGTCGGACGGCAGTACGGAGCTCCATGAGTCGTCAAAGCTGCCGCGGTTCTCCAGATAATCCCTGGGCACGCAGGCTGTGACAGCTCTCTCGCGACCGCGGTGCACTCCAGGTTTGCCAGTGTGGGAGGGGCAACGATCGCTGTGGCTGAAAGCAGCACAAGCCTGCTCCCAGTCTCAATTTTTCGTGCTCTAAAAAAAAAGAGAGAGAGAGAGAGAAGTGAATCAATGAGCTTCAGAAGCAATATGCACTCAGGTTGGGACAAAAAATTCAGAGAAGAAAGCCGCGCACAAATGTTGGCGGCACCTCTTTTGCGCAACTGGCCTCTTCGCTCAGTTGTGCCTTTCCGGTGGGACAGAGGGGAAGCCCGGGCACCTGACCTGCCCAAGAACAATAGCAACCGCATGCTTAGATAAAAAACAAATTCTCAATTCAGGAAGAGAACAATACCAGCAATTTTGAATAAGAGGCTCTTCGTCCCATGTTTCTATGCCTACTTTTGCAGTTTCTAGGAAACATCGAAGGGTTCGTTTTCCATCGAATAATAATAGCCAGTCTGCTCCAGAACTATCATCTCCCCTCGAAGCCCGCGGCGAACAGAGTGCCGGGGCCTTGCAGGGACAAAGAGGAGGCTCCGCTGCTCCTTCTCCACGAGGCCGCGACCTGCCAAAGCAGCGCAAGAAGATGACCGAAACCCCAGAAGAGCCCGTTGGAATCCCAACGCTATTCAAGAGTCCGCCTCCGATCCGTGACTCGCTGAGCACGGAGACTTCTAGGCTGCAAGATGAAACCGTCGAAAAATGCCTGCCATTTTTGAGGGGGATCGAGCCCAGCCAAAAAGGTCCTTTCAATGAGTTTGGGGTGCCGGTTCTCCAACGAGATGCCCACATCGAATACCTCTACGATTCCTTGGAGGAATACCCAGAGACCTTCGTTGGGATCGACTCCAGTCGACCTTGGATGGTCTACTGGGCGCTGGCCGGATTGAGTCTTCTCGGCGAAGATGTCACGAAATATCGTGAGCGGTGAGGAATAATCCAGAGCCCTTCCTCATTGAGGATCCCCGTTCCCTGGATGCGAGTGGCTTTAATCACAACCAGCTCCTCCGGTCTTGTACTGTATATCCGGCTTGAGCGACATGTATGATTATATTTGTCACTGACAGTCTTCGAATGTTCCAGTGTGATTACTACGTTTACTCCTATGCAAAATGCTACTGGCGGATTTGGCGGCGGCCATGGCCAGATGTCTCATTGTGCATCGACCTATGCTGCTATTCTGAGTTTAGCAATGGTCGGAGGGGAGGAGGCTTTCAAGATGGTCGATCGAAGGGCGATGTGAGTTGTCCCTGTCCGGCGTGCTGTGGGTTAATGCCTTGCATTCCTAACCAGATCCCAGGTGGAGATGGCTGGGTGAGTTGAAACAGCCTGACGGCGGCTTCCAGGTTTGCGCAGGTGGCGAAGAAGACGTGCGGTAATTTTCCGTTCCAGTTCTCGGGTACACTGATCGTGCCTTTCGCTGATGATGATGCCAGCGGCGCGTATTGTGCGATGGTGATTATCTCCTTACTGGACCTGCCACTTGAATTGCCCCCTGAGGCAGAAGCCCGGCGTCACGGTCTAGAAACATTCGTGAGCGGCCTGCCAGAATATTTGTCGAGATGTGAGTCTTAGTTGCTTTCGGTGTTGCAGTGCTACTTACTGACGGATGAATTTTCAGGCCAGACGTTTGAGGGGGGTATTTCTGGGAGCCCCGGAACGGAAGCACATGGTGCATATGCATTCTGTGCCTTGGCATGCTTATGTATCTTGGGAAAGCCCGAAGAGACTATTACCAAGTATGCAGCTGCATGGCCTCCACTTGTTAATTACCACTGCTGATTGTTATAGATACATGGACGTTCCGCTTCTCTTGTCCTGGCTCTCCGCTCGACAGTATGCCCCTGAGGGGGGTTTTGCAGGAAGAACCAACAAGCTGGTGGACGGGTGTTACAGCCATTGGGTAGGAGGCTGCTGGCCACTGATTCAGTCAGCTCTGAATGGCGCGCAGCCTGCATCAGCACCTATGCAACCGGTCGTCGGCAGTCTTTACAGCCGCGAAGGTCTAACAAGATACGTCCTCGGGTGTTGTCAATCGAAGAAGGGCGGCCTTCGTGATAAGCCGGGCAAGTACGTTGCAACCCCAATCCTATCTTGACATTAAGGCAAGATCGTTGACGATAACAAAAAAAAGGCACCCCGACTCGTACCACACATGCTACACCTTGGCAGGGTTAAGCGCTCTCCAATACCATCACTTCCATACAGACTCCACCGGTGGAATTTTTGCCTCTGCATTTTCCTGGAGATATGTTCCTATCTCGTCAACTTCTGAGCTCGAACCGGATGTAAACGTCTTCGACGAGCGCGACCGACTTAGAGCCTTCCATCCTCTCTACGTCATTCCTCACGAGGCAGCAGAGAACATGCACGCCTGGTATGAAAGACAACCGATGGCAACATGACTGCTGTCCCTAATTGGAAACCAAACACCCGGCATCGAGGATTGGAAGTGCGTATCTGATGTTATAGAATACGAGCATCGACTATGATGTAAAATAGAAATTACTCCGAGAGATCTCCAGCATGAATCCCCGCCTTGAAGTACCATCAGCGCGTATCGTTGGTAGAACGTTCTCTGACTCCCCGGGCCGGCCCGTAGGCGGCTCGAAATGGGTTAGCTTTGAATCGGACCGACAAGGCCTGATCCGTGCTCTCGATCCGCCCCTCACGTCTCACAAACATCACCCTCGGCTCGTGCTTGATCACTACGGTGCCTCCTCTGCTGCTCAAGGTTTTCTTTTTTCGCAAGCCCGTGGAGGCCCTTTTCTCTAATCTAGCGCCTCTGATCCTAAATCCTACCAGCATAAAAGCACAGTACAGGTTGACTGTACAGGTTGACGGTACACAGCGTCAACCGTCACTTTCTACAACCCCAGTCGATTGCTGCAGCTACTGAGATAGAGAGCAGCGAACAATGACCGGCCGTTAGAGGCTCCTCCTCCTGGCTGCCCCAGACTTCACATATTACTATTCCAGACTGAAGACTCAGGGAGCCCGACGCCTCTTGTCGGGTTCGTCCCACTCCGAAAATCTCGGTTCAGCCATCCCGGAGAGATAATCATACATCCGTCCGTCCTTGGCGCGTGAGCCTGGTCTTGCAAAGGACGTATGGAACAGACTTCTTGCAAGGTGCATCGTACAAATTAACAGCCAAGAAGAAGTTCATGATTTGCATGCTGGAAACCAATTCCGAAATTCCATTCGAGTTCCACTACCCGGGTCCCGCTGCGAGACTACCACGCTTACTGCTATTCCGTAACCACTCGTGCAATACGCACAGTCCATTTCTGGAATGCGTCGCATGTGTTCCCCACCATGTGAAGCCGCCGGCGGACTGCCAACTCATCACTGCATCCGATGCCTGTCACTAGAATGGAGCACAGGCTGGGTCGGTTTCCACGCCTCCGGCGCAGGCCACGGGCTTGTCTGCCGTTCCCATACGCCAGATGATCGTCTGGTCCGTGTTATGGGACTTGGTCTGTGTCTTTCCAAGTGCCTTCACAGTGCGTCTCATTTCGCAGTTCTACTTAGTACTACTGTGTACATTCGCTCACCAATACAACCTGAGAAAGCGGCCAGTTTGCGGCGGTTTTCTCAGAATGCCTATTTCATTTTCCACAATTGCAAAAGTGAGATCATATTATTAGTCTTCTGCTGACACCTACGGCATGCCTGCCTCCTTTCAGAGTTTCAGCCGAGACCGGCAGTCTTTTGCACAACGCGAACCGCCTTTTGCCCAATAATAAACCGCATTAGTGGAGATTGACGGCTCTGGAGAAGGCTCACAAGCCACTCTGGGGCGGCAAATTTCTGTACGCGCTGCGGGGTTTGGATGCTCTCTGACGGTTCTGTCGAGAGATGAGCCTCGCAGGAGCGAATAACACCCAGAAAGTTGGCTACTGTTCTGCAGTAATGGTGGACCTCTAAAGACAACTGTCCGGACGTTCTTTCTGAGCAGGAAGCCAATCTTTTGACAGCTGGATCGGCGGTGGATCGCGTCTTGATAGGTCAACCAGGACGCGCTCGTCTTCCAGTTCCATCACTGGCAGTGAGCCATGCCAGCACATCAAGGTAAGAAACGAAAGGGAGAGCAGAGATGAACCTCGCACTGCACTCTGTAATTAGCCAATCTGAAGAGGAACAAAAGCGACCTCAGCTGTTGGTTCTGATGGCTATCCTCTGCCCCACCGGTTTATTTGGAGGCGCATTAAAGCGCGATTGCTTCGCTGTCAAGTCGCTTGCTTCAGCATTGTCGTGTTCAGTCTTCGAGAACACTTACCAGTTCCACTCCTTGATTGATCCAAAAGCCTTTCAGTCAGTTCAATTCGAGATCTGCAAACGATATTTGGACCACTTCACTGTCATAAGCGTCCACTGTCGTCAGACTGGGACCTACGTTGGGCACCAAGAGTCACGTCCATTGCATGCTCGTCCAGTGTTTCTCATCGCAGGGCTTCTTTGCAGGATCAACACCACAAGCACCAGATACCATAGCCCACACCGTCCCTGCTCAACTGAGGAATCGATCCTATTGGGTCATCATCTGTCTTAGAATGTACTACATCCTCTACCTTGCGAGTATGTTGCCCTGCATCCACATTGTTGAACCCTGCACTATGTTACTATGAATCACCTTTTTTTAGCTGGAACTTAAATTGTCCACCATTTGCGTTGGATTGCTTTATCATAAAATATCTTTCTGGCCCTATCTGCTGTCGGCACTTGTATTCGCAATCGGTTCTCAGCCACTCAATTGTTCTTTTAAGACTGAGAATTTTCTGCTGCCCCTGTTCTTTTCCAGATTCGATTCCTCGTTGATTTAAGCTAGAATCGACGTCATCATGGAGGTACTTGGCGTTTCACAGCCAGTAACCGTTTTTTTATGCAGGTCTCTGCCGACGCCGCCGCTGGCCTGACCCTCTGTACGAAACTTACGCCTGTCCCACTGGCTACACCTGCGTGGTGCGCGTCAATAATCGCGAATACCAGACAGACACTGTCTGCGAGACAGAGATGCTTGCCCGCGAGAACGCGGCAATGCGCGCGTACCTGATTTGTCGTAATTTCTCCGTCAACGATGGCATGTACCCTGCTGGCCATGACCACGGAGGAGTCGTGCAGGGTATCCCGGTAGCGATTGGCACGGGACGGAGAGGTCGGTACGCCGATGATACTGATGCATCGACGAGTGAAGGGAGCAGGAGTGGAGGCAGCAGCCCGGAGAGCCATGAAGGCGGCCGAGTCGGCCATGACGACTTGCCGACAGCTGGACCAGCCCGGGCTCTGGCCTACAGCAATCGGGGCCTATGATCACGCGATGCTCGGAACATAACGAGATCGACTACCTATGATCTAGCAGGTCTTCTCGGTCGCCTTTCGGGAGAAGAAAAGGAAAGAAAAAATATAAAACGAACAAAAAAAGGAGGTAAAAATAAAACTAAAAATTAACGACGTTATGACGCTTATGACCTCTCCGTTGCTACTAAAATAGATGAGGAACACGGCTCGCTCTGTGCCAGGAAGCTGCTATTTCTTGATGAATGACGAGAATTAACGATCTCATAGAAAGATAGTTGATGACTTTCGGCTTTTTTTAACTTTCTTTCTTTCCTTCTTTCCTTGGCTCCCTCTTTATTCAGCCCATTCATTCTTCGACAAGTGGAGAACAGCACATAGCCACAAGCCTACTGCTTGCTTTTATCTCCGCGACACGAGAGCCTGTCTGGAGGCTTATATAACAAACGGTTCCTGCATGTGGCGGAGGCTAGCGATTATCAACCAGTTTTTGAAGGGTTGGGCTTTTGGTCTTTCCTTCTTCTTCGCTCCTTATTTACAATTCTATGAGCACAAAGCTTCAGTGATGTTGAGTGATATTGATATTGCTTGTCTATATCCAAAACATCGAAGCCTCACTTTTTTCTATTTTTTAACAAATAGCTCACAGGGCCATCCGTCTATCCGCATAGGCACCTACAGTAGTCCAATGGACTTCTAACTTATCATTGCCACTGTGCATTTTATATTATTACTACCTGACGCGATGTCCGCGCAAAAAAAAAAACCGTATCTGGTATCATTTTAAATGTGGAAGTGATCAATCCTTTTTTCGCTGGCCGTTCCAGTCTTATTTATACAGACTAGGCAGGTATGTATGTAGTATGTAGAAGGCTGTTTTGTTTATTACTGTGAGATATCTTTAATAATATCCAGCACAAGTCTCTACGTGTACGGAGTGCTTTAGGGCACTACATACGCATACACAGTAGGGTCACGTAACGTTAATAAAACTTATCTAAGCTTGCAGAAGAACTCCACGAGTCTACTCCGTTAGGTAGGCTAGGCTCCATCGTGATGGATGCAAGCATTCCTTTCCACTTTCAGCATCATCGCTCGCGCCCGGCGGGCTAGGCCCTGGCCCGGAAGAGGCCTGTTTGCGCTGTTTGCATTGTTTGCTCCAGGGCTTGATACGGTAACGGCTTTGGCCCGCTTCCAGCATGTATGACGTATGACCTCAGAGATGAGGCTCTGCGTGCCTGACGATAATGATATTCCAACCAAGGACCGGATCGGGGCCCGCTGAACAAGATCATGATGGGCTCGAATGTCTCTTCGGGAGCGTAGCGCTCCTCTTTCCTTGGGTGGCCTCCAGAAATCGTCAAATATGCGCGGCATGTTAAGGCTGCTGCAGCTCCAGCATCGTCTCGGTTGCTGGTTTCCTCTTCTCCAAATATGAGTGTCGTATTGGGCCGCCGCGCAGCCGTTACGACTACTACTACTGTCGCTGCTGCGCAGACTTGTCTGCGCCGGACGACTTCTGCCGCAAAGCCTGCGTTGAAGTCGAACCTACCATCTTCCTGGAGTTGTTGCACTCGGCTACCAAGTTGCTACTATCGCCTATCCAATACGCATATCCATACGCAACATGCTCGACCTTCTACTACCCTCAGAACCTCCTTAATTGAGGGCCAGTCTCAGACTCAGCTCCGAAGTCGAATACCCTCAAATTACAGCCACCTCCCGACATCACTTTTTCTCCTACAGAAAAGAACATTACAATACAGATACATATATAGACGTGCCCGACGACAGTACAGCTCCAAGTTCAACGTCAAGGAAGAAGAAGAAGACAGAAGAAGAAGAAAACCCGACTACTACGACGACGATCCAGAGTGTCAGCAGACGATAACACAGGATGCGAAGCAGAAGCAAACGCAGAACCAGAACCAGAGCCGGACCCCCCAGCACCACCGAGAGGGAGGCTCGAGCTCGACCGATCCTCCCGTTCGCAAGGAGCGGTCGACGGGGTCGATGACCAAGGGTGAGTTGAATGTTTTTTTCAAGTTCTGGAATATTACATTTCTCAATTTTCCTTTTTTTCCCTGGCATACACAATATGGCTGATACATAGATAATGAACTACATAGGAAAGGTCCTCACCACCCCATCCAAGCTCCTCAAGCTCATCATCCCCATAACGAGGCACGACCATGACGAGGATCGAAGAGGTGCGTACGTCCGCAATATCTCCCCCGAGTTCCGCATTCTATTCTTCCTATTCTATTCTATTCAACGGCGCAAAAACAAAAGGCAAGGGACGTCAGTACTTCAATTAATCAATTAACGACTCGTGTCTACCTGTAGACGTAGAGCCGCTAGCCCTGCTTGTCCACCCGCAACAACCCCTCTCGTACCTCGAACGCCTCATCCAGTCCGAGGTGCCGCCGATCACAGGACCGCGCGGCGAGCAGAAGCCGCCGGCGGTATCGTTCTTGGCTATGGAGCAGCATGACGACTCGATAAGGCCGAAGAGGGGGATACACAACAAACGGGACGATGAGGATCGGGATCGGGATCAAAAGGGGGACGAGGAAGAAGAGGAAAAGGAAGAGGAAGAAAAAGAGACACGCCACGATCCATCCTTAGATGTCAAAGCAGGAGAAGGAGGACCAGGCGAGGGCAGCGTAGAGACATACAGCTACCTGAGACGGCAGGAACCGGGGCAGGAAGGCAAGAAGCAGCACTTTGTCCGATGGTCGTCGTCTACGGAGATCGGGGACTTCATCCGGGACGCGGCGCGGGCGAAGGAGTTCATCATTACCATCGAGGACTCCCCGCTGGGCCAGATGCGCGTCGGGGTGCCGTCGTTCAACGACCGGACATACTACCTGAGGATGAGGCTGCGGAAGGTGTCCAGGAAGATCAAGGACATGGCGCTGATCAAGCACGAGTGCGATGCGCTGGCTCACCGTGGGGCGCAGCGTGTGGCTATCGGTGGCTTCGGGATCCTGGTCTTTTGGTGGTACCTCGTCTATCGACTGACGTTCGAGACGGACCTGGGCTGGGACACCATGGAGCCGGTCACCTACCTGGTCAGCTTGTCCACGCTGATGGGGGGTTATCTCTGGTTCCTGTATCACAACCGGGAGGTCTCGTATCGATCAGCTCTCGATTTCACTATCAGCAGACGCCAGAGGAGACTTTATCAAATGAAAGGGGTCGATCTGCAGCTGTGGGAGTCGCTTGTCGACGAAGGGAACATGCTGAGGAAGGAGATCAAGACAATTGCCGCTGAGTATGACGTCGATTGGGATGAGAGGGCAGACGAGCAAGACGAATCAGTCACCAAGGCGCTGGAGAAAGAGAGACACGCAAAGGATGGAAAGCCTAATCAGGAGGCGAAGCACACACATGATGATGACGATTAAATCTCTCATTGATAGCCTCAGCACACACGCACACATAAGTACGAGGATGCATTGATGACAAACTAGAAAAAGAAAAAAAAAAGGAAAGAAAAAGAAAAGAATTGGGAGTCGAAGATCTCCATATCCCCTCAATGAGTCCCGTTTCTGACAGGGTCATAATAGCCTTTCTTCTGCTGTGGTACGTTTCCTCCGGTCGGAGCCCCTCCTGTCGTCGTCGTCGTCGTTGTTCCTTTTGACCCGCCTTGACCTAAAATTGGGAGAGAGAAGGCAACATCAGCACCTTGCAGCAACAGGCAGAGAAGCGAAGACGACAAGAAAATAATACAGCATACCGCCTTGGCCACCATCGTCACCTTTGCGTCGATTGCGATTGTTGCGAACGTCCCTGGACCGGAATACGCTGTACAACAGCCACCCCGTTACCCAGTTCGGGCCGTACTCTCCGTTGGTCGCACCGCGGTCGAAAAGAGGGCGTGTCACCGGCCCTGCATTTCTCCAGATTTCGATGATCCCCCAGCGCTGCCGCTCGGGTCGGATGTGGTGCCAGAAAAACGGTGGGCGCACGTTTGGGTCGTTCCGGAGATTATCGAGCAGGTCTGAGTTATCCCGGTTCATGAGGTTGTACACGACAATCGCCTCTTCCTGTTTTGAAATTGTTAATCCAATTGCCGCCACGCATTGTGGCTGTTGATCCCGACAACTCACTCTCATCGCTCGGTAGTAATGCTCGTGCTGAGGATTATTTGCATCGAGCCCTAGGGCGTGCATAAATTCCTCTTTGGACACGCGGGGCCCAACAGCTCCCGACATCTCGGTACGCTGTGCGAGATAGAGCTTTGGAGATCTGGCAGCCAGTTCCGGCGGCGTATACAATATCGAAGAGAGTACGATATCGGATCGAGGAACTCAGATCTTGGGGGTAACAGGGAACGAAGGAGCACTAAGATAACTCGAGAAGCAGGGTCTTGCTTTATACTAAAAGCACCATCGGCCTGCGTAGCAAACATCCAGCAAGGGCATCGGGACCTGCACTGCGTCTTGGTAGAACCGTTCCTCCGCCCTTGGCCGAGATAATGCTCAGAAAGTCTCATATTTCGATGCATCAAAGAATGTGGCACGTGTGACTGGATTCATCCTGGCTTCTGACATACCTCCAGACATTAGAAGCTGGATCTAGAGACTCACTATCTTCTCTAACACAGGCTGGCCTGTCGGTTTCCGTCAAGGAGTCTCCAACGATACCCTGGAATTCAGTTGCGCCAGTGACCGTGGGGTCTGCATGGACAATAATAGACAAAAAAAGCAAAAATAGGATTCCACTTTCAATAATCACCAACGGCTCTATATAAGTTCGTGCCATTGAGATGTATATAACTATGGACTTGAATCACGAGATCCATCTCAAGACTGACTCCCATCATACTTGCAAACTGGTGCTTGTAGACAGCTTTCCAGATGTGGCACGTTCTATGCCATATCCAAACGTCTCATTTAGGTTTGCATCTCTGTAGTACAATGCAGCGTCTTGAGCTTTTGCGCCGCTTCTGCTGGAGAATCCTGCCGCCGCATGCACTGATCTTCTGCATTGCAGCCCTGGTCCCGTGTCAGACTCGGGAAGGTGCTTTACGATAATTATATGGAGTCCTGGATGCGCTACATTGCTTCTGAAGACAGATCCAGATCTCAAGACTACATCTGATCACCGAATTTGGTGATAGATGCGGATATGAGCAGTATGTATGAGCAGCAATGACAATGCGGATCGTCTTTCATAGAGCGTATAACGAAAACTTGGGGAAGTTAGTATCTCGCAGCCAACCGCCACTCGCTAATTGTTTCCTGCTCATACTCATAGCAGAGATAGGGATGGCATCACTATAATAACGCTTTGCTATAGACATGCCATTTACCTATGTGGGAAGGCTTGTCTCAAATAGTCAATCGATCCTTGTGCTGTAGATGATATGCCATGTCGTTAACTGATGCACAAGCGCTATCCCCCGAAATTAGGCTATCAGCAGTTGCGTTCGTGTGAAAGAAATAGTTCCAATGCTGTGACTCGGGTAAATACCGACAGGTCTTCTCCTTTTTTCTCTCCCCCCCTCCGGAGCAGTGCATACTACTACATACCTTGACCAAGTCATGGCCTCATCATGATGCTCAGCATCTCAAGTCCTCGCAAGGATCTAGAACTATGGAATCCCTCTCCGGGCGGTAGTCTTCCGTTTTCAATTCTCATTGGTTTTCGATCTTCTGTCCGAAAAAAGAGTTGAACATGGTCATGGTCGACGGAAGCAAACATCCATGGACGTTGCATTTATCACTCGCGCCAGGGGTTCCCTTGTCGTTCCTCCCCTCCCTCCCCTGCCTGCTTGCCTGCCAGCTTCAGGCATCAGTCAGTCGACCAATGATGATTGGTGTTGTATAAAATAGGCGTCGCGAACTGCTCCCGTTGAGTTATCCTCCCTGTGAACATTGCATGCACTGTACTATTCTAGACCGAGTATTACTTAGACCCTGGGAGGACAGACGGTCTCGATCGTCTCGAGCAAGCGAGCCAGCAGGCGAGTGAGCTTAGCGAGTGAAGTCGGCGCAGACTTACAGTGCGCGAGAGGACCAGGGTCTTGGGGGCATGCGTGGAACAGAGGACGAGAAGAGAAGCAGCTGCTGAACGACGGTCTGGTCAGATAAGGTTTCGATGAAGCTGTCCCGCTTCGGAGCATGTACTGACACCTAAGTAGACATAGGACAGACGCTACCTCCAGAAGATAGCATAAGGTATCATCCACCATCACATCCTGGCTCTGTTGCAGCGCTGTGCCGTTCATTGAGCGCACTGCGCACTTGGATACAACTTGCAAGTGCCGAGTCGAGTCAAGGCACCTAGACCCTGCTGCTGCTGTGTGACCTGTCAAGCTTCGGATAGGAGCATCTGCTTTGTCTGGATCCGCGGATTGTGGCGTGAAAAAGGTCAATCCGTGCTTTTTTAGCCTTTGGCAAGGCCACAAAGGTTAGAGCAGAAAAGGGTGAACCTAGAAGTAGAACGAACAGGGATTAACGCGTACATACCGGCGATCTCTGTACACCTTGGAAGGCGAATCTCTCTTCCAGTTCTCTCCCTGAGCCTGAACCATTTCTCTTTTCCTTTCTGACCGTAACAGCTGACTGATAGCAGATCGCGGAAAGTCAACAATGTTCCATGAGGAGCGGCGTCATTATAATTATTTCCATTCAGTGAACATGACGGAAGAACGGTACTTGCTTCCTAGACGGTCGTCTGTGTTGCCTTCTCCTTTTTAGGCACGTACAGTACAGTCAAGGTTACCTCAAATGCTCGACCCTTGCCCACCAGACTATTGTCTCTCCTTGTCCTGCTCTCCTCGGCAATCCACCTTGTCATTGTCTCCCTTGGAGCCTAATGCCGATAAACTTTGCTCCCAGACGATAGATCGGTCTGGTTTGGAAGGTGACGAGACCACAAGTAAATAAACTTGAGGCTCGATAATTAGGTAGGGTAGCTGTGTGCAGAATAGAATATAGGATATGAGGGGATAACCGTTCAGTCTGCATATGGCTATAAGGCCAGGACGCCACCTCTTCCACACCTTATTTCCTGCCTGCTTTATCGATCTAGATGGCTGCGAGTCCCCGTCATCGGCTAGGTACCTACTTCGGTAGCTACTGCTGAAGAACTTAGACTAGGTCTGGAAAGTCAATGGACAAAGTAGATCGGTTCGCGTCGTGTTCATTAGTAGGGATTCTATAGTAGACAGAGGAGATAGGTGGGTAGAGAAATGATGGATGGACGGAAGAGGGGGGTTATGCTATGGTTCATTCCTGCTGACAATGAATGCCTGAAAGGGTAGGAGCCACTGTACAGATCCATACTATTGGCAAGAGTGATCCTAGCAGAACTGTGTATAGCATATTAGTACTAGAATTCATTAGGAGTTCTTTTCTTACTCAGTGTCTAACCAACAATTGACATGCTATCTAAGTATGTGAAGCGTTACTAGTGAAGAGACCCATTGGAAGAGGACACAGAGAATGAAAGAGAAATAAACCTGTACACAGGCTGTGAATATCGGTTTTGAGCCATCCTCAACCATAGACCAATTGGTCGACTCAGTTGTCCTCATGTGAATAGTTACTCCTTGTTGAAAGGACTGAAGTAAGTAGAGTATCCTAATCTTTCCTTCCTTCTCAATCTCATATACATGTACATACATGTACAGTACATCAATAACACAACTCACAAACCAAGCAAGCAGAGGAGGTGGATAAGTGAACAACTAAGACAAGACAACCTGCAAGCTGATATAGGAACAACAGCCTCCAATAACCAGACCATTCAGCTTAGGTCAGCTCAGCTCAGTCCAGTTGAGCTGTTTCTTCCCTTCCTTATCTTCCTTCCGCTTAGCAATAAATAAATAAATAAATTAATGTTAAGCAACAAACCGAAGAGAATATTTTACTGTGTTCTTGGTATGGTACAGTACTTTGCAAGATGCAAAGAGAGATTATACATTTGACTTTGTGTGTGCGCGCGCGCGCCAAGAAACAGAGTGAGAAGAGACGGCAGAAGGTAGAAAGAGGGAAAGAGCAAGGTGGGGTGGGGAAAGGGAAACGAAGGAAAAAGAGATAAACCCGGAAAGATTAGGTGGGAGGTAGGTAGGTAAGTAGATGAGTTTTTTTTTTTTAAGATCACTGTCCAGTGCAGTACATACAAGCCCAGCGAGAGAAGGAATCGAGAGAGAAGAGACAATACTGAACTTCAAATTAAGATTAATTGGCGCTTTGCAAAATTCACAATAATGGTCAATTAAGTCCACTTGTGCTTTCAAATTGAACACGGCACACCAACCCCCCCACCCCGCTTCACACCCCACACTGATCAGATCAGACCACATTTGGAAGCAAGTTAAGAGTAAGTAGGTAAATTAGACAAAGAGGAATGGCGATCGATGGCGGCAAGTACGTATATGCATGCATGAGTCCTCATAATGAATAATTGAAAAATAAATAATAATTAAGAAGCAAAATTTTGGATATAGACAACCCATGCATGCATGCATCCTTGATCCTTAATCATTAATTGACCCTTGGAAGTTGAAATAAGTAGGTAAGTAACAGGCGATAGAGCAGAGGAAGAGCGAAAGAACCCCTTGCTGAATCGATAGGTACCATCTATTTCTCTCTTCCTTGATTTCACACATTACCATCATGACTGTGCGAGAAGAAAACGTTGCAATATAGATCCAAGAAAAGAAAAAAAAAGGAAAATGGCACCTCGCGGTACTCAGGTCTGTCCTTGTCAATCAATCAATCATAAAAAGAAGAGAGGAAGTACAATCTTTGATGGTTGATGAGAGTTGAGCACAGCACAACACTCAAACCATGGTATTCATGCAATTACCCTTTCTTTCTCATTTCCGTCCCCTTGCCGGCAACATGGACGGGTTTGTTTTTATGAAGTCTTCTCGCCGTAGAATCTCCTTAGGATGGTGGCTACTTCGTTGTAGTCTTCCTTGACCTCATTCAGGGTCTGCTTGATGTTCGCCAGGGCGGTGGCCTCGTCTGGTTCTTCGACGGTGCCGGTCTCGTCCTTGCGGGCACCAAAGTGTTGTATCTTCTCACAGGCATCTTTGACCTTGGTAAGTCCGAGGGTCGCTGACGAACCCTTGAGGAAGTGACCGAGTTGGGAAAGCTCGCTGAGGTTTTCAGCGGATCTGCAAAGGAATTATCGTTAGCGCGTCGGTTATGGTTGAATGTTTTTGGAGTGGACCATAGATGTTCGAGCGAGCATCCCAGATCGAAAGACGCTCCCCATTTGATAGGATGTCTTGAGTCTGGGGTAATAGGCGCATGCAAGCACACAAGGCCTGCGCGTTTATGGAAGCGGCAGGGAAGGGGTACTAACAAAGCTTTCTCCATTTTAACAAAGGTACTCTCAGCCTGATCGAAGAATCCGTATACAATGCCCTTGCTGAACTCCCTGTCCTTGTCGTCGTCCATCTCTAGAATCTGCTCAAAGGTCGCTGGGTCGATGATGTCGCCATAGTCTGCGAGATCGGGGGTGCCGTCCACGCCCTAAGCAGATACGAAAAGCAAAAGGTCAGCTTCTTGATCACGAGCCTGAACTATATGGAAACATACTGGGTCTTCTACAAACCTTCAGGCTGGGAGCCATGATTAATGTGTTATGACAATGAAGATATCCCGGGTTTAGGCGCTGCCAAGCTGGCTAGAATGGTCCGTTTTGCGACACGTCAAGGTGAGGCGTTATGGCGGAGAATATATAATACGAGGTCAACAAGGAGGAGGGACGTTTGACATGCAAAAGGGGTCCGGGTGTCGGCTGTGGCGATGTCTCTATCCAGTATGGGAAGACCCGGACAAGCAGGTGAGCCTGGTTGGTCTCGACGCGATCCAATGCAAGATGGGCACGATGTACTGAATTGCAATACGTTGAACGGCCTTTTGCCTTGTCGACCAGTCAGCATGATTCCCAGACCGATATGATAACATCGTTGGACGCATCTGGAAGGGAGTTGCCGCGACGCGACGCGGTTGGTGTTGTAATTCGTCTGATACCGAACTGCCTTCGGCTTCCAGGGCATTTACACGGGACAGTACACCTTAAGCCCCGAAAGGAGAGGGCTTGGCCATAGCGTCCGGTCGCAACGCATGTTGTTTCCGAGCAAGAATAAATAATAATAGGGAGTGGGCGATTTTACCTGAGGTGTTCGTTGCTTGTTTCAAGAGGTGTATACTCTGGGCGTCTGGGATCCCTGCTCCGGTCGCGAGAGGATTGGACGGAAGCGAACCGCTCTGCGCGACAGTTGGTAAGCCGACGCTCGAAACCTTTCTTTATCAGGAGAAGTATGGGGACAGTCGACGGCCGGAGGAAAAGCTGGCAGAGGAAACAGGCAAAGGGGGAAGAAGGCATACAGGAGATTGACCGCTCTGGGACAATGGGACGAGCAGCTGGGACGAGTCCAAGAGACGACCTGGTGTATCTGGAATCCCAAGGTGGCCAGAGAGGGGCGTTGGGTAAAGGGGAGGAGGGGTAAAAACGACCGGTAAGCCACCTTAGACCCTTTTAGTTCCTTATCGAGAGCGGATAGGCGGTCTTTGCACGGAGGTGTGGATAAATTACCAGCTAGCAGGACGGGGACCAACCGAGCAGAGGACGGGGGTGGCTGTCGCCTGCGCGCCTCCCGGCGATGGAGCGTCGGCGCGGCGGAGGCAGCCGGTGGATTTTGGCGCTGCAGGTGGGAGAGGTGCTATAACGGCCGCAGAACGCACCGGGAGAACGACGCGAGGAAAGCCAACATGCCCGTCTGGAAGAGGCGGAAGGGCCTTTTCTCTCTTTTCCTCCTTTCTATTTTTTTTTTCTCTCGTGTAGCTTTTGTGATTTGATAATTGAGTGCCAAACCAAGTGGATAACGACCGGAGGTAGTCACGGTAGTGGGGAAGTGCAGGTGGTGATCGCGGACGGGGGATGGGAGGACAGGCTGACGGCTGGCGCTGGGTTGGTCCTCCCGCCTGGGAGACCCGACTCGGGCTGTCTAGCGTCACTTTGCGGGCTCTTTGGCTGCTGCTCCTGCGAACCAAACCGCCGTGGAGAGTTCATACCGAGTCTGTACTACGGCGTACTACTTTAACTCATCATCGTGACTGCAGCACCCGGGTTACCAGGTACCTGGGAGATCTATCGATACGGACAAGACAAGCGTGACAGGTTGAAAGGGTCTAGAGCTAGATCACCGCGTCCCTTCTTGTCCGACCCTTCCCATCTCCAGCCTCAATCGGTCCCCTTACGGTTAGTATGCCAACCCTCGTGGAGTCTGGATACATGTCCTTCACCGATGCTCTCGACTGATGGATGGCAAGCCCGCAGGGGTGGAACGCAAACATACACCGCTCAGCCTGCTCCTCGAAGAAGGAGGAATAATAATAACAATGTCTAGCCCGTGTACAAACGGAATTTTCGGCAGTCTACCTTGGTCTATCAGGTCTAGAGTCTTGGGATACGATGTGTGGGATGCAGCAGCCCCAAGACCACTCTGGACATCTCATCAGCTCCAGGCTCTCAACAAACCAGAGGACTCAGCGTTGCGGATTCGGAGGGGGTCGAGCGGACTAGCACGGTAAGGATGCGCGATGCTAGAGGGCTCGATGTAACTGATTGATCGCCAGCACTCCGACTTTGCCTGGCCCGCGAAGGATGGATCACGGCGGACCAGTGCGGTCGACGATCACATCCAGCTGCGTGGGGAAGGGGCATGGACTGAGCAGTGAGGACAGAGGACTCGTCTTGCTACGGAGTACTATGGAGTAAGACTACTCCATGTACTGCTAGTCAGAAGCGTCGCTGGATGGTGGACACTGCACACACTGCAGATCCGGCACACTCAAGCTCCGCCATTGGGTCTCCTTGGATTTGGGAGAGCGCAAATGAAGCTATGGGAGGAGCTGCTGTGGTTGTTTTATGGGTTTCCCCGGCGCAATTTGTGTGGCCTGGCTGGGAGAGCTCGCGAGTCGCAACAGACGATGGCAGAAGGAGCCCGCACCCGGGCTCTGGAGTCTGCAGTGGTCGGCCTCTAGCCCTGCAGCCCGCCTATGAGAGCTTGTCCTGCGGGCTGTGACGTCGAGGCGGATGCCGTCGCCCGCCGCGGAACCGTCCAGGACACGGGGGCCACACAGTCCACTGAGCGATGACGTTGGAGCTCGAGACGGGGCCGTCATCCTTCGGTCAGTACTTAAAAAGGCATCCTGCCTGGGTGTCCTCGAGCCCAAAAAAAGACTTCCTTCGCACGAGATCCTCCGGACCAGCAATGAGACGGGAAAGACTGCGAGACCTGCCCGGCACCCCGGCCCCCCCCCCCCGGAGAGCAGCTGGTTCTGCGGAACAAACACCGGCCATGAATGGCGTCTGTCCCCCTGTTACGGATACCTCTCGCGTGCCAGCCCTCGCGACCTGGAGGAAGGGAGAAAGCTCGGCAAGGCTCTTTCCGGCTGATTTTCGCATTTTGGCGCTGGGTTGGAGGACGAGTTAGCTGTGAAAAGGCATGGAAGGCTGGCCGCGGCGTCATAGCCCATCCACTTCCAGAACCGGCGGAGAAGCGCAGGTGCGTCAGAGGCGCAGAGCGGGGCCCTTGTCGGGCGCCGTACGTCACGTTCCCACGGTCCCAGGGCCGCACCGGCGCCAGCGCTGCTCGAAACGGCAGTTCCTGCCCCTCCGTCGCGCGATCCGACCAAGGGGGATTCACCGCGCATGCCCCCCGTGGGCGGCGTGGGAGCCAATCGCGCGCCGGCAATGCGCGCCACGCCGCCACCCACGCTCCCTAGCCTCTCGGCGGCGCGCCCCCATGACATCAGCCTGCATGGCCTGGAACCTCCGATTTTCGTCCCGGCCGCTGCACGCTGATTCGCCCGCTTGAGCCTCCCCGGCAGCCCCTCTCCTGCTCGCCGCACATCGTCGCGCCGTATGTACGCGGAGTGTGTGATCCGTGAGGCTCTCGGGAACACCCGCTGAGGCTGTTCACGTTCACTTTACTACTGATTCAGAAGCAGCCCTCCCGGATGGGACGTCTGACTCGATCCGTCCGATTTGTCGTGCTGATATAGCCTGATAGGTTACCCTTGCCGTATTTTGCTTTCTTGATTCGGGAAAGTCGCTCCGCACGCGCGTGTCCGTGATTTGATAATCGAATCTCGGGTACCAAGAACGGTGGAGCCGTTACCCAAATCTGAACTTCTGAAGACCCTACCTGACTACCAGTACCAACACGAGGCAGAGTAACGGGTAAACTATCCGTCTGCACGTTCGCATATCAAGATGTAGATAGCACCGTAGGTTCGTAGGTTTAACATCTAAAGTCACTGCACTGGGTACATGATTGAACGTGCAGTTGAGCTGAGAAGCTTTGCGGATTTCATGCATACTCTGTGCTCCGTAGCAGGCAGGCCTTGAACTTCTCAATCATCTGTTCCATGCCGTCGATGACAAGGAATCCATCTCGATACGGGGAAAATTCACCCGTTATCCTTGTACTGTCTACACAGTACGCCGTCGTGTAGCCCTCCCTTGATCACTACTGCTGGAGCATGACAAAACAAACAACTACCACTACCTAAACTACTCCCAAGATGCTACTGTACTGTAACTATACTGCGTACTACCTCCCTTCCATGCCCCATGTCATGTACTGTATGTACTGCACATACATATAGTACACAGATTTGTCATTATTTGTCAAAAATCAGTCACAAACCACCACACCACTTACCTGCTGACTACAAACCCAAACAGGACACAAGACACAGTGAGAGCCCTCCCTTCCTATTTTCCCCGCAATTTAAGCTTTTTTTTTTTCTTTTTTTTCTTTTTTTTCTTTTTTTTCTTTTTTCTTTTTCTCTTTTTTTCTTTTTTTCTTTTTTTCTTTTTTTCTTTTTTTCTTTTTTTTTCGACCCATACACTACAGCCCCATGCCGCTTGTTCCCTAAGTCTCTACCTAGGTAGGTATCTGCCTACATAGGTATCTATGGTAATCTATCTATCTATCTATAGAGCCTGGGCCCTGGACCCTTGACCTCTGGCATACATGCATTGCGTCGTCCGCTATTTCACTTATATTTATCCAGAATCAGGCAGAAGTTCAGCTGTTCCGTTTGCGCCGGCGCCGGGGGGTTTCACCAATCAGTGATAATAATTTGTCGCCAATTAAACGTTGAGAAGAATGAATAAGGAAAGGAACCTGTTGATAATTGATCGATCGATTATCATCAATAAAGCCTCTACTAGAGGTAGATAAAGGGGGGGGGTAAGGAAAAAAAAAGGTTCAAAATAAAATAATAAAAAAAGGGGCAAGAAAGAGAGAAAGAAAGAAAGAATAAATAACCTCAACAACAAGATCCTCCAAAGAGCTGACAGAATGCTTTTGTCTTGTCAAAAAAAAAGAATATAATGTTCTCAGGATAGATAGAGAGCCTGATTCAACAGTTCACGCATGCAGTTGGTCTCTGCTCTTCAAGGTACTATTGTGATGAAGTATGCAATATCTCTGTTCTTGGTCATCCAGATATTATTAGGTACAGTACTTACAAGCTATAAGTGCAGTTATATGCATAATCTTGTTCTCGACTGTGGGCGACCCCCGATTGCTCGTATGCCGCCTAGATTTCTCCCAACGGTAAGAGGAGTCCTCCATAAGCGCTTCGCTGCTCATTCAGCAGCAGCGGGAATTCCAACATCCTATTACTGGAAATGCAGAAACTGCAGTTCGAAGCAATCACTGATCTCTCAAGATTCTCATAGAAGAGAGGCAACTGCTCAAGAATCTAGATAAACAAAAGACATGTAACGGAAGAGGACAGTGCCATCAAGAGATGTCCCCAAAAAAAAAGCTGCAATCAGCACAGTTACAGCAGAAGCATTCCAGCATGGGTGACCTGGTCTGTCTGTCTGACAGGTTTTCTTTCATGGTAACAATATTGATTTCCTCATCAAGACAACAACTCCAAACAGACACTCTGTCTGACATGCGCAGTTGGATACTTACCGGCTGTGACAGCAACTGGGTCTCAGCTGAGCTCCTCCTCTCACGCACAGGCTTACTCAACCAAGTGCATGAACTGGAAGAAAAAAAAGTAATATCCTACCTAGGATTTTGTGGGAAGAGCTTTGATGAGCTTCAAGGAAGGAATCACATTCAATTCAATGCATGCAGATCCTAGATGCCCTCGGGCTGATTGAATCATCCGATATCAAAATCAAGGAAGGGATCCTTTATTGTTTCTGGTTAGGTCCGCATGGAACCCCCCGAGATCGAAATCGAATTGAACCTTAGTTGACTCTTTCTTCTCGACTTAGACTATACATATGATGTACTGTATTCAAAGTATATGATATAGGACAGGACAGACCGGTGCTTACTTAGTCTTAAGCAGTGGCTGAACGGCGCGACAAGCTGCAGTCGCGGCGGGAGTTGCAAAAAAAAAAGCCATCACATCTCATTCGATTCGATTCGTTTCCTCGTCATCAAAGAAGTAGGTACCTAACTAGGTGGCTTTTAACTGTCGACGTCAACTCTGCCCTGCCCTGCCCTTGCCTCGACGACCATGTATGTGATGTGGAATTTCGTTCGTTGTCTATAGCTCTCTAGTTCTAGTGAGAGCAGCAGCCGTCTGGAAACACCAAATTTCCATTCTAAGTAGTACAGAAGTCCTCCAGACAGACAGCAGCAGACCAGGAAGTGACAAAGCAAAGTAAAATCAGGCAAGACGCGCCAGGATAAGAGAAGTGTAGCATAGCAGGAACGCTGGGATATCAGTACAAACGGGGTACAGAGGGGCGGGTAGCGGGGGAATGAATCATCGGATCGATCGATCGTCAACCAACATAACTCATCCCAAGAATTTTTTTTTCCGTCATGCTCGTTATGAAAAGTTTTCATCTAACCGGTCACCTTGTAGATGGCCTCGGCGAGTCTCCTGACGTTGCCAGAGGTGATGCCGGCGACGGAGATACGGCCGTCCTTGGTGGCGTAGACGGAGTGCTGATCAGGCGTCAGTTATATATAACTTAAAATGAGCTGGTACAGGATGGGGGAAAAAAAAAACTCACCTCCTTCGCCAGGGTCTCCATCTGCTCCGGTTTTAGGCCGGTGTACGCGAACATTCCGATCTGTCCGAAGGTATCAGCGACTGCTACGGGATTACAACATCGAGGTTACACCGAGACATCTCACCTGGCTGGTGATGTGGGACCAGTCATGCTTGCTGCCCAGCTCCTCCAGGTTCTTCTTCAGCAGGGCACGCATCTCGATGATGCGGTCCGCCATGCCCTTGACCTCGCCCAGCCACTGCTTGTACAGCTGCGGGTCGTTCAGGATGGTGGACGCGATGCGCGCGCCGTGGACGGGAGGGTTGGAGTAGAGCGGACGGACGAGGATCTTGATCTGCGACTCCACGCGCTTCTTCTCCTCCGCGTTCTCGCAGACGAGGGAGAAGGCGCCGACACGCTCGCCGTACAGGCCCTGCCTCAGTCAGCATGTACTCACTCTCTTTCTTTTTCCACTTCCTCTGGACGAGAGGGCTACTGACCATGTTCTTGGCGAAGCTCTGGCAGAGGGCGATGTTGTGGCCCTCCTTGACAAAGTGCCGCGGCGCGAACGCATCGCGGTCCGCGTCGCCGCTGGCGAAGCCCTGGTAGGCCATGTCGAAGAAGGCGAAATGCTCCTTCTCCTTGATGACGTCGCTGATCTGGCGCCATTGCGCCTCGGTCGGGTCGACACCGGTCGGGTTGTGCGCGCAGGCGTGCAGCAGGATGATGCTCCTGTTCGGGGCGGCCCTGAGGTCCTCGATCAGGCCGTCGAAGTCGAGGCCGATGGTGTCCTTGTTGTAGTAGCGGTACTGCACGACCTCGAGGCCGGAGTCGGTGAAGACGGCCTTGTGGTTCGCCCAGCTGGGGGTGGGGATGTAGATCTTCTTCGCGTGGGGGTAGAAGCGCGCGAGGAACGCGCCGCCGATGCGCAGGGCGCCGGTGCCGGAGATGGACTGGGTGATGGCGAGGCGGTCCTCCTTGATGGCGGGGGAGTCGGCGCCGTAGGCCAGCTCGGCGGCCGCCTTGGTGAAGGAGGGGATACCGGTGATGCCGGCGTACTCCTTGTCGAGGCGCGAGGCGACGATCTTCTCCTCTGCAGCACGGACAGAAGGCAGGACGTATGGCTTGCCCTGGTCGTCACCTGTCGCATGGATCATCAGTATGGGAACGAGCCACAGAAAGCGAACAATCAGCAGACAGTGCGGGGAAATGCTCACGGTAGGCTCCCACGCCCAGGTTGATCTTCTCCTTGAAGGGGTCAGCCTTGAAGGCCTCGGTGATGCCCAGGATGGCGTCCTATCCGTGCTTCTGGTCAGCAATGGCAGTGTCGCAAGCTCATCCCGATTGAATCGCGCTCACCGGAGGACCCTGGGGGACATTGGCCCAGGTGGACGCAGGCCTGATGCCCGCGATCAGGGCGCGGAGGCCTGACTCACGCGGGACAGCCTGGCGGGCAGCTCGAAGGGTGGACAGCATGGCGGACGATGCAGAGGTGGGAGCGACACAGGTGACGACGGGAGGACTGGAGAGGTGTTCAAGGAGAAGAGACGAGGACCAGGCGCAGGAGAAGATCAGAGCAGGGCGACCAGGAGCAGAGGCTGCCGTGGTGAGTCGATCGCGGGCCTCGCGGTGAGCGCACAGAGCAAGGTCCGGGGGAAAACGCCGTCGGCTCCGCACAGTGATCTTGCGGAGAGCCCCTCTATCTTTCTTGCCTCGTAATAACTACGGTGCTACACTCCTGCTGCTACTGTTGATGATTACTGAAATACAGAGAATTGATCTACAGAAAAAGCGGACAGCCACCGTAGAGCACAAAAAGGATGTGCTGTGCAGAAACAGAGGAAAAGCGCTCCGGTCTCGCCCTCCGTCGCCCGATCCCGCGCGCCCCACGTGCCCCTCACTCGGGGAAGCTGGAGAAGCCTGAGGCAGCGTCGGGGCGGAGTTGCTCCGGTTGTTTCTGGAGACAGAAGTACCTGATCTACGAGTTCAGATCTCCCGAAAACATGCATCGATTACTCCGTATACTATGTACAGGTCCTTCCAGAAATGCGCCCATCCATGCATATGTAAAAAGGAAAAAACATAAAACAAAAGAAAAAAAAACAGACATCATGCCAGCCGCACGCCCGCCTGCCGGCTGCGCCGCGCCGCCGCGCCCATGGCGTGGTTCATGCCCGTGTTCTGGCTGCTGTCCAGCGCGCTCATCGCCTCGCGCTTCTTCTCCTCCTCGATCTTCTTGAGCCGCTTCTCCGTCTTCATGTTGCCGGGACCCTTGCCGTGGAACTGGTGGCTCAGGTGCTTGAAGGCCTCCTTGGGCGTCATGTGCCGCCCGAACTCGTCCACGTACTTGAGCTGCACGTCCGGCTTGTACTCGCGGTTGAAGATGTCCGCCATCTGCCGCGACTCCTGCACGTCGCGCTGCCGGTTCTCCCACCGCGCGTACTCCTCGCGGTCGCGCGCCGACATGCGGTCCAGCTTGCCCGATGCCCGGTCGCGCTCGCGCTGCTGCCGCGCCCGCCGCTCCGCCTCGGCCTCGCGCCGGTACTTCTCCTGCAGGAAGCGCTGCCGGTCGCGGAACAGCGCCACCTTCTCCGCCGCGTCGCTCGGCTGCACCAGCCCGCGCTGCCGCAGCATCGCCAGCGTCGCCCCCAGCCCCTGGTCCAGCGTCTTCTCCTCCTCCAGCCCCGTGGTGCTGATGTCCGGCGGCGCCGCCAGCTCCTCCTGCTTGGCGCGCTCCTGGAGCTCCTCCTCGTCCTCGACCGCGTTGTACGACCGCTCCATGTCGACGTCCTCGTCCGGGGACTCCTCGCGCTTGGCGGCCGCCTCCTCGGCCGGCGGAGCGGACGGCCTCTCTTTCCGCTCCGGCAGCGTGGGCTTCTGCAGATTGGAGACGAACGCTGACGTCTCGTCAATGACCAGACCGGGCTCCTCCTCGGCATCCCCGCCGTTTTCCACCTCCATCGGGGTCTGTGACCCCTCTTCCCGTAGTTGCCGGGCGATGTCCTCGGGGCGGACCTTCTTCCGCTTCTTGAAAGCGGCCCGTCTCTGCATTGCCAGTGACGCCTGTAGATCCTCGTCGTCGACGAAGGACATGTCCTCGTGCTTCTTCTGGGGGGCGGGTTTGGCTTCCCCGTTGGACTCAGAGGGCTGCTCAACGTCCATCGAGTCGCCATTGGGTGTCTCTGTAGATTCGACAGTAGTCGGGAAGATGTCGTCCTCATCGACGGACTTCTGCCTGGTGGATTTGGCCTTCTTCTTCTTCGGCTTCTTGATCTTGACCTCGCTCGCGTCCATGTAGTCCGAGACAGGCGCCTCCGGCGTGATATCCAGGCTGACCAGCTGCTTCTGGATCTTGGATGAGATGTCCTGTCTCTTGGCCTCTCGTTCCTCTTCAGCGGCAGCGGCGGCGGAGCCCTGCGCGTTCAGGGTGAAGCGCTTCCTCTTCTTGCCCTCGATCACCTCGTCGTACTGGCCCAGAA
>Ga0207767_1000285_pt1 | contig 41956 bp, 27 predicted proteins | sample HigsolmetaGSP17D_FD_184845 | JGI IMG/M metagenome (GOLD analysis project Ga0207767, IMG submission 184845) | High solid enriched microbial communities from the Joint BioEnergy Institute, USA - SP1-7-D (SPAdes) | ecosystem: Engineered > Bioreactor > SSF (Solid state fermentation) > Aerobic >... | reverse complement strand
TGAAGTGACTGTATCGAAAACCGGGATATAGGGCCTTTCCTGTAATCATCGCGAATATATCATCGTGCAATGGCAACTGGTATATGTCTGATTCCTGTAATCGGATTCTGACCGCGGACGTCGACGACAACTCTCCCTTTCCGAACTGTTTTCCTATCAGGCTCCACGTTCCTTCGGACGACGAAGATTAGATGTCCAATAAATATATATTGCTTGTCCAATCCAATCTCCAATCGTCAGCGTCGTCGTCCTTCTGTCTCCGTTTTCGAAATTTCTTCGTCATGCCCGCCACGTACCACTTAACGCAGGCCTAAGAAGATTCCAGACGGATGGAGATATTAGCCATTTGGTGTTCCAATAGGTGCGAAACAGGGGAGAAGAAACGAACGGAGGAGGGAAATGGCACTTGCGAATGGTCTGAATGTGGGTATCTTGTATTGTGCCCTTTGTGGGACATGAACAAGGGTCCCGACTCGTTTTGCTTGTCAGACAAGATTCATGCGAACGAAGACACGTCAAAAATCGCATTGACGAGTTCACCATGTTTTATTTACAGAGGATATATGTTGTCATCTTCAGCATAGAGCAATTCTCTTAGTTCGTACTCTTGGACTGTCACTTTCAAGGACGTTGACTGCAAGACTTTTCGAAATTTCTTTCCGAAGCTCTATATCGAAATAACTCTAGACGAGTTCCCCCCCTCCCCCCCCCCAAAAAAAAGAGTTGAATATCTGACAAAAATAATACTTCTCTCTAAAGCATGTTCAGAATCTATATTTGATTTGTCAAGTAGATCTTGAAGATCCGGATTTATAGACTGCATGTCTGGAACTAAACTCCTAGATATGGGCAGCCTGCGTTGATAAGTCGGAACAGGTGTGCAGATCAGTCCATGATCAACAAGACCTCAAACTCTCCCTGATCCTTCAAGAAAGATCCTTTGAGAGAGAATTAAGGAGAGATTCTGCTGATTAGGTTTGCGAGGATCTCTTGACTGCCACTCAGACCGCTCAAAATAAGGAATTAAATCGATTACCGTGGCATATGGCTTGCGCTCTTGTCCAGCAGAGTAAGATCTCAAAGACGTAAAGCCGCTTATGCAAAATGGGCCATGCCCACTAATATATACTAAGAGTTGAGCTTCAACTTATATATATCATCATGCCGTGGGATATGCTTGATAAACAAATATTGCCATTCGCCGAAAGGTTATATAAGCCCACCTGGATCCCCATACTCCGTTAACAAAAAGATTCGCCTGGCTCGCTTGGAGTATTAGCCTTGCATGCTTGCTCCTCTTTGATTTCCCTGCAGAGCAATTTCTACTGCAAGGAAGGACATGTTTACCTTGCTTGCAGTCTTCGCTGTCCTTGCTCTTTTCTTCTTCCTTTGGGACCGAGGCATCACCATCAGAGGCACTTGCAGCAGCAATGATAAATTCATTGGTTGTTTTGGCTCCCTTGCAAGGGCAGGGTTCTCGATTGCAAACGGACCTTTTTTCTCGTGCCGGTGTAATTGATAACCGATGCAGATTTATCACCTCTGGGCAGCAAAGCACCTTCAGCTGGCGAGAAGGAAGGACAAAGCGTAGAATACCGACAGTATAAAAGACAGATTAGGGCTTTAAGAGTCTCGGACTCGAGAATGGAGGTGTTTGCGTCCTCAACAGACATGTTGTCTGTATTTCCAGCATTCGCTGTTTCTCCAGATGCGGACTCTTGCGCTGACTGCTTTCCGTTGAGCTTGAGCTCGTACTTTTTATGAAACATGCGAAAACAATTTCCCACGGCTACGTTGCCGTAGCCAAGATTCTCCGTTACTCTTTGATGAGGTTGGGGTTAGTTCAGTTCATATTTCCGTGAATCACTGAGAAAGTAAGTACAGTACCTAATCGAGCAACTGCTCATATTTGGATGGCCTTTCGATGCGATGCTTATCGATTTCTTTATAAACGCTTGGTTGGAAATTTCGATTCGTCTTGTTGACCTTCTTGGAAGGAGACACGAAAGGATCGTTCGATATCCTTTATAAATTCGTGGACAACATGAATCCAGCGTCGTCTAGCTTTGTATTTTACAGTGGGTGCCATTAACTGTGATCTGGATTCCATGTCCAACGATGACCAGCACTTAGGTAGTACTGTGTCGTACTAACTTGAGTAAGGGCTCAAAGAAGCGAAGATTATATATAACCTTTCTGACAGAAGAAAAACCAAGACAGCGCCCGCAACTTGTGATCGGTCGATCATCGAATTTCGCACGAAATATGCATTATTTGCCCGGAGGATTGCTGAAGGCAGAGCCTGTGGTTCATGACTCTCTTGCGTATCTGCCCGACCGTGTTGAAAGTAACCAGTCATGTCCTCGGAAAGCTTGCTGTCGTCAGGATGGGCACGTTGCAACCATCCACCGGTGTATCATCTCCGATCGTCATTGTCATGAGTCAAAAAATTATGTGGTGTTTAGGGCCGATGAATCCCCAGCGGCAAGTTTCTTTTTGCAAAAGCTGACTTGCCCAAGCCAGCCGGCCCATCATTGGATTCCCCATCGAATCTTGTTCAAACGCTTTAGGCTCTCGCTGCTTCGTGGCATTCGCGTCGTTATTTGCCAGCGTAATTATTATCAAGTGGAGGTATATCTCAAAGGCGCCTCGAACACGCTCCGGATCATGACCGCGTTGAGAATTTCCTAGGGATAGGATCTCGAGCGTCTCTCGTGTGATGTGGCACCTACCTGCCTTCAATATCGCAGTTTGTAAGGCGCTGCTATGTGCAGGTCGCAACAACAAATCTTTAAATAGAACAGTGAGGAGGTCGACCTAAAAAAAAAAAAAAAGGCTTTGGAGGATTATTGCAATGCTAGAATGGTTGGGGATCAGTTGTCCTATACAGAACTGTAGGTCCTTGAAGTTTCATCCTGGAGTAGCTGATATGGAGAGGAAAAAGACTCGATAAAAACAGAGCCTCAGGTGTGATTCGAACACACGACCTAAGGATCTGCAATCCCACGTGCTACCGCTGCACCACTGAGGCTTAATCTTTCCGTTTTCGATTTGCATCCTAACAGGCACGTCACATCTATTCTCAGAATTCGTGCAAGTACATTTCTCTGCCTGTCATCTAAATACCACCTAAGTATAGCGGGTTGCCAATTCTCATAATAAATGAGCTCCGACATCTCAGCGGTTAGATGGAGCAAGCTGCAAGTGTATAGTATACCTGCCAAATAGTAACAATTCAATAGGTTTCACGATTTTCTATAAGAAAGTACGATGACGCCGTTGTCTATATATACACTCCAAGGTTGTTACAGAGCCGCAATGCATGGAAGCTGTTGGTGTGGGCCTCTCTGAGACCCGACGGAGCGCCACCTTAGGGAACCCAAACGGAATATGATTTCCATACTACGTACGGAATAGTATAGAGATCATGGACTTAAGTATGTACCTAGTGCTGGTCTACACGGACAGACTGGACGGTTAATAATGCCAGGAGAAAAAAAGGGGGGATATTAAGTATGATCCTGTGGCGGATATCCGGAGACCTTTCAGGAAAGGTCTGCAGCGTAAAGAGCAGAAAACAATATACAAGCAGAAAGGGAAAAAAAAAAAAAAAAAAAAAAAAAAAAAAAAAAAAAAAAAAAAAAAAGATGAACAAAAAGGAAAAGGGTCTGGCTCGTGCAGATCGAGGCGGATGGTGCATGATGCAGGAAAAAAAGATTGAGCCCGGTCGGATTTGAACCGGCAACCTTCTGATCTGGAGTCAGACGCGCTACCGTTGCGCCACAGGCCCAACTGTCCGATGAATTGGTTTCAGTTGAAAGATTTTCAACATGAGGTACTTCGTATCTCGGCCGCCTGTACGGAATCCCCAGGTACTAATTTCCCGGAATAATTACTGTTAGTAGGTTTTAGATCATCTAATAGCGGGGTCGGCATCTAATTTATTCCTATCTTGAATGATTAGAAGTGTGTGCATGATGTCAGTCTCAACAGCTTTTGTTTGACAATAAGTGTGCTGGAGCAGCATGTTCTCTTTACATATATAATTGCCGCTAGATTTGATCAACTAGCTATGCTGCGACCAATTAGTCCCAACGCAGTAGAGAAACATGAAAGATATACATAGAACAGAACGTCTTACAGCTTGGAGTAGACTGAACCAGAACTCGGGTAATTAACTCTATCATGTCTAATTAGACTTATCTATAGCTTCGCTTTGGGCGACGGTCGGATGCCATCGAGCCCGGAGGGTCCGTCGAATATCTGTTGCTCGACGATGCGCGTGTTGATCTGTTGGTCCAACAGGTTAGTATGGGCAGCGAAAACAGCAGGAAATGTGCTTTAGTCAACACGTACATGTCGCATGCCAAGATCCTCGACCTTTTCGACACCGAGGAGACGCATGCAGGTCTTGGTTTCGTCGGATAGGACTGAAGAAAAAGCAGTCAGAATCCATATGCAGTACAACCTCATCGGTTTCGCAAGGACAGAGCTCAGCATACTCTCCAAAGTCCTCTTGACACCCTCGACTCCACCGGCAGCTAGACCCCACAAAGCAGGTCTCCCGATTCCTACAGCCTTCGCACCCAGGCACAGCGCCTTTACGACGTCTGTACCACGTCTGATACCGCCGTCTACCCACACTTCGAGCTTATCGAAGACCTCTGGGCAGTACTTCCGGATCTCCAGCAGGGTGTGCACGGCCGGCGGGGCCGTATCCAGGGCACGCCCACCGTGATTGGAGAGAACGATGCCCTTGACCTGAGGCGCGTGCAAGGAGGCGATGTATGCATCCTCGTGCGTCTGCAGGCCCTTGAGGATGATCGGCAGATTCGTGTGCTTGGCCAGCCATTTAAGAGTGTCGTTCCAGGTCAATGACGGGTCTGTGCCCGCAAACAGCTGCAGGCCAACACCACCCCCCTTGCCCAGATTCGGTGTACCGTCGGCTGCACGTTCAGCCGCCTTGACAGTGCTGCTGACAGGCAACGACTCGGCCATGTTACTGCTCCGCTCGTCGTCCTCTCTCTTCCCCGGGACAGGAGCGTCGAGTGTCAGGACGACGCACTTGATCGCCTTGAGTTTGTTGATCCGCGCCAGCATCGCCTCGCTCTTCTTGCGGTCGATCTGGACGTACAGCTGCCACCCGAACACCTGGTCCGGGGCGGCGTCCTTGACAATCTGCTCTGGCGACATGGATGCATTGTTGGAGATGATCTGCATGGCTCCGAAGCTGCGACACGCCTCTGCGATGCCGGCTTCACCTGAAGGGTGGCCGAGACGAGCCATGGCGGCGGGAGAGACGTATATGGGTATTCCCAGCTTGTGTCCCAGCACCGTGGTGGATAGGTCACATCTCGAGACGTCGATGAACACCCTGGGTCTCAGCAAGATCGAACGGTACACCTCGGTGTTGAAGCGTTTCGTTAGGAGGTCGTCAGATGCGGAGTAGTAATAAGCCCACGCCTTCTTGCTGATCTGCTTCGTAGCCACCGCCTCGATCTCGTCCATGTTCAGGAGCGTGTGCATAGGTGGCGGGCCTTCCTTCTTCTGCTCTGGCCGCGTCTTCTCGGCCTCAGGCTTGGGTAACGTCTCCGGATCGACGGTCCCCAGCAGGGCCTCGGGCTTCAGGTTCTCCTCCAGCGTACCCGGGGGGTGGATGGGATCGTACTCTGCCGTGGCATCCTTGCCAGCGAGCTTGAGGATGATCTTCGAGCCACCAGGATGGCTGGCGAGGAAGTCGGTAACCTGCATGTCACATCACGGCGACTCTCAGCATAAGCGCTCTACCGTCTTGGCTTACATGTGCGATGCACGTATCTCGGGCGAAGAGGGCTGCAAGGGGACGGAGGACGGGCGACTGGGGCTCTCACATCGTAGACCTTTCCGTACAAGATGACCCAGCAACTTTCCGGGGTGTTGTGCTTGGCGACTGTGTCCCAATTTCAGTACATTGTAGGGAAACACCAAGAATCGAGCGATCAACGGTGGTAACGCGCAGAGATGGAGCAGTACGACCTACCTTCCGCCGCGTCGAACTTCTTTGCCATCTTCACACGGCGCCCGTGTGGCAACTAACGCAGTGGTTGGGAGAAGCAGGGATCGAAGGAAAGGTGGGAAAGGAGGAGGAAACAGAGGATAGGAATTGTCGAAGAAAACCGCTGCTAGGACGCGATCCCCATGGCCAGCTATCGGCGAGTACACCGATTGACCGGCCGAGAAGGGCTTAGAGGCGGCGATTGACCTGCTGCGATAGCCGACGGCCGCTGGGGAACGGGCGACATTTCTCCACCAGCGAGAGGAGCGGGATCCTCGGGTGGGGATTCGGGGAAGCACAGCTGGGGTCTGGAGACTCCAGGCGAGAGCTCGGGAAAGTGCCTGGGCCGGAGTTTGCACTTTGCAACACGGTCCTGGGAAACCCTCTTTGGCAGACACCACAAGAGAACCCTTCGGTTGGACAGCACAGGCAATTCCTCTACGAGTGCACAGAAGGATCCCGAGTAACTGTGTCGTCAACCACTCCGTCCAGCGCACCGCGAGACGAACCGACGGTCAGCCTGCGCGCGGACCCGGAGGCGCAGGGCAGCAAATCACGCGACCGCCATTATTTTGCGGGCGCTGCGGATGGCGGACAGACGCTCCGTCTGATGATCCCCGTGGCGATGGGATTGCTGCTCTGATATTGCTCGAATACGGGTTTGCGGACTTGTGCCTGGCGGTATCCCGGTCCTTTGGCCAGTTCGTGTTTGCCTCCACTGTCGGAAACCAAACTCCGTGAACTCTCTGTCGGACTTCCACCCCGTCCTGTTCGCGACGACGGGGGCCGGGCTTCATTCACCATGTTCGAGGTAAGCAACAGCCCTCTTCGACCAGCATCTCTCCTGTATGCTTGCTCCGGACAGTTGCTGACTTCGCCCAGCGTCGTGCCGCTGACAGGTATCGGCTGCGCATGCACCGAGCCCGCTCCGTCACCTTGACCCAGGACGAGATCGTCGACGTGCGCGCTGCCCAGCGGACGTTCGAGGGGGCCTACATCCGCACGGCGCTGTCGCAGTTCTCCTTCGCCCTCATCATCCTCAAGGTCTTCACCTCCGAGTTCTACAGCATCGGGGCCCTTTTCGCCGTCTACGGCACCGGCGTGCTCATCATCGGTCTCTTCCGCCGCCAGCAGGGTAACCGCCAGTTCTTCTCCGAGGTTGGGGAGGACGGCCTTCACCGCAGCAAGTTCCGCACCAGTGGGAATGCAGTCGTGGTGCTCACGGTTCTGAGTATTGCAGCCTACGCATGCCTAATCGGGCTGACCCTGACGTTGGACCGCCGACCGAGGGCCTAGGGGTCCGACGCACGCCCACATGAAGACACAGATCCATAACATCTGCGCAGCTGCCAAGCGCACATTCTTATGAAAAGTCCGCCAAGCGGTCACAAGCGATCTCAGGTAAAGGGGGCAGCGGGAGAGGCGGGATCGTCCCGCGTCGAGAGGCGGAGGGTACGCGACGGCCTCTGGCCGCCAAGCCTGCCAACCTCGAACAGGGCGGAGGACGTCGCACGGAGCGCTTGGCGACTGTCCAGCGCTCCTTACTCTGTACTCTCTGACAGATACAGAGCATCAGGGATCTAGAACATGGTTTCTACGAACAAGTCATCCTGCGCGGTGGAAAGGCTGCAAGGAGTGTAGCCAAGAGACGCTCCGCCACTCCGCTTCAGACGGTTGTATATAAACGTCGTAGTAACGGACGGTGTTTGGGCTTCATTCTGTTCATCTGTACTGTGTAGTCGACAGCTCATGCCTGCCCTTGCTTTGGCCAAGCTATCTAAAAAAAGCAACGAAGAGCTTGTGATGATCAGCCCTGCATCTTCCTGGCTTGCCCCCTCATCCACTGTGCCCAAAGTACGGCTCTGTCGGCATCATCTATCCGCCTCCTGCCAGAGATATCCAGCACTGTGAGCACAAGACAACCAAAGTGTACGGATATCTCAAGATCGTCTGTCTCACCACCGGCATTAAAACACTTGATACTCTCTTCTAGGCCTGAATTTAAGTGCCATGCGTGGTGTGATCCCCTGACGGTTCCTGTCTTCTAGGCTTCGAGCTTGGAAGAGGTTACCCACCAGAGTGATCCACAGGATCCCGGTGGCGGAGACCTGATAAGGGATTTCATCACGCAACGCTGAGAAACAGCTCCATTTGCAAGAGTCACCACAGACTGAAGCGCTGGCTGTTACAGTTGGCAGTACAGGCTTGCGAGAAGCACAACTCAGCTTACCGCTGACGTTGCCACGATAAGATCGCATCCAAGGCACGACCGACTGTGGCACAGCCGCGAGTGTGGCCAGTCCGTCTGGAGCTCGCACGCCTGAACCACTGCGGTGCTTTGATTTGAGCACGGGAGAGAGAGCCCGGCACGGCTCGCAACCAGATCTCACGTCCGCTTGAAACCAGCGGTTGCGGACGTCGGGCAGCCAAAGAGACGGCGGGGGCCGTGAAGGAGGCGTGCAAGTGACGCTGGAGTGAACGGGGGACGCCCGCCGCGTTGACTCATCCCGTCCCGCCCTCGACCACAACCGCCGTCAGACTCTTCAAATCCCAGCCCAGCTGCCTGCGAGAACCTCCCAGACCATCCTCTCCATCCTCACATACCGCGTCAGAGGGCACCTGTCTGGCTTCGACGGCCGCGAGAGCCAGTTGTCCTCTCTCTCACGTCACATCCCCTGCAGCTAGTGCGGGGATGTCGCAGCACTCTGACATCGCCCGGTCGGCCATCATGAGTTGCGCCTCGCCCCCCGAGCCTCCTCGCGAGCACCATCTCGCTCCTCCCAACGGCATCCCGAACGGCGGCAAGGACGCCAATCTGATGCCTCCCAAGACCGTGGTCGGGAGAGCGCTAGGGAATGAGCTGCATCCCGATGCCCACAAGCCGCTGTCTGCGCAACCCTCCAGGGACGGCGTCGGGTTTGCCCTAACTGACACTCCGATTTCTACCGCACCAAGCTCTCCACAAATGTACGTCGCCCCCCCCTTCCCCGTTCCTGTTTCTCCCGATGGCCCTGGTCGACCGCCCCGCTTCCTCCTCTCGTGCGGGGATGGCGTCTCCCGGCCTGTCGGGACCGTTGGCCAGCCTGTCGCGCGCGGCTGTGTGCATATAATTCACTGTTGCTAACGTGTTTTGCTCAGATCTGCTCGCGCGCCCACCTCCGGCTCTGCCACCCCCAACAAGGTCCGAGCGACCACCCTCGACATCCCTGGCCTCACCAAGTCCAAGGTTTCACCAGACGGTCGGATCGCGCAGCGAGATGTTGGGTCCAAGCTCGTCATCATCATGGTCGGCCTCCCCGCACGGGGCAAGAGCTACATCACCAAGAAGATGGCCCGCTACCTGAACTGGCTGCAGCACGACACCAAGATCTTCAACGTCGGTGAGCGTCGTCGCATCGCAGCTAGCGGCGGCTCGCCAGCGAAGATCGATCGTGGCAAGGAGAGGAAGGAGAGCTCCGTCCACAAGGATCTGGTAGACTCGGTCCGCCGGATGAGCATCAGCGCGGACACCTCGAATTCCACTGATGACCACCAGCATGATGCACTTCCGCCTCCCGTCATGCCAGCTCGCATCCTCGTTAACGGCAAAGAGGCTGAGACCAATGGTGATGGGTCAGCGGGCGTGACAGCCACTTCTGCACAGGCTACCAATGGCCACGAGATTGAGCGGGAAGGTTCACCGGAGGTCATGGACCAGTCCGCCAGTTTCTTTGACCCTGAGAATCAACGCGCGGTGCAGCTTCGAGAACAGGTCGCCCTGGCCACTCTCGACGAGCTTCTGGACTACGTCCTCGAGCAGGGAGGAAGCGTTGGCATCCTCGACGCCACCAACAGCACCCTGGAACGGCGCAAGAAAATCATGGAGCACATACGGAAAAGGGCGGGTCCGGAGCTGAATGTGCTTTTCCTCGAGAGTCGCTGTGTCGACGAGGAGCTGCTCGAAGCTAACATGCGCCTGAAGCTGTCCGGTCCGGACTACAAAGGCCAGGATCCCGCCAAGGCGCTGGAGGACTTCAAGAAGCGTGTCGCTCTGTATGAGAAGTCATATGTCCCCCTTGGAGAATACGAGGAGAAGAACAACATGCCCTACATCCAGATGATCGATGTAGGGCGCAAGATTGTCACTCACCTGACCAACGGGTTCCTCTCATCGCAGGTTGTATACTATCTCCTCAACTTCAACTTGTCACCGCGTCAGATCTGGATTACCAGACACGGTGAAAGCATCGATGACCGCCTCGGTCGAATCGGAGGAGACTCGGAATTGAGCGAGAACGGACATCGCTATGCCAAAGCTCTCGCAAAATTTATCGACCACAAGCGGCGTGAATGGGAGTTCTATCAAAGGCAGAAAGAAATGTCGAAGCACTTTCCCCCTCGTCCGGGTGACAGCACGCCTCCGAACCCCTCGTATGCTCCGCAGGACCGACCACGCAATTTCTGTGTCTGGTCGTCGATGATGACTCGCGCCGTCCAGACCGTCCAATACTTCAACGAAGATGAATACGATATCAAGCAGATGAAAATGCTGGATGAGCTTAATGCCGGAAAGATGGAAGGCATGACATATGAGGAGATCCGCGAACAGTACCCAGAAGAGTATGCTCATCGCAAGCGAGAGAAGTTACAGTATCGATACCCAGGACCGGGCGGTGAGGGATATCTTGACATTATCAATCGGTTACGTGCCGTCATCATTGAAGTTGAGCGCATGACGGACCATGTGCTGCTAGTCAGCCATCGCTCGGTCGCCCGGGTTCTGCTCGCCTACTTCCGGGGGCTGAACCGTGATGAGGTTGCAGATCTCGACGTACCGCTTGGGGTTCTCTACATGTTGGAACCTAAACCCTATGGGGTTGATTTTAAGGCCTATCGCTACAATCCAGACACAGATTGGTTCGACTACATGCCCGATTTCCAGCTGAGGCAAGCCGAGTATTAGGGCGTGTGTGTGGAACGGGAAGGAGAATCTCCTCGTCACTCTGATTTGTCGACTCGTCTCATCCATTACGATCCATGGCGCATGATCTCAGCTTCATCTTCGCTTCAGGTTCTTTAAAGACTCCTATCATCTTACTAACAGTGTTTGCTCTTTGTCTCATCATCCTTTCCCGCTGATGGTCGAGATTAATTTCACCATGAGCCTGGAATTTTCACCCAGCTATTCCCCGTCTCTGACCCCTTTCTACCCCGGCGCAACGATGCGTCACGATGTACCATGCCACGGCCCAGGCTATGTTCTTTCCGGTTTGCTTATCGTGTTGATTTCCCGGCCCTGTCCAGTCCGACTTTTCACGTCGGTTTCGAGGATGTTCTCTTCTCGATTAGAGGCATATTCCCCTATTCCCCCTTCGCTTTTCTTTTGTGTTATCACGAAAGGTTTCCTGCACACTTCCTCCGTTTCTTTCCGTGTTACGCCAACAGTCGATACAGGACAGCGCTGCTCTTTTTGCATTTCTCTGGCGTTATGTGTATTGATTCGCTGGTCATGTATTTCCTTTTCCCAAGTGCACTTCGGTTGAAGTCCACTTTTCCAAATGGGCTCTGGTATGGGAACCGACGCCGGAACACAGGACGAGGCATGGAGTTTCGGTGCTAGTAATTTCTAATGGCTAGTTTACTACTTGTGCTCCGTCCGGGCTTTCGATTTGCCGGGGAGACAGGGTGGCGTTCGGGGCGTGAGATCTTTTCTTCAGACAGTTATGATTGAGTTAGGCTTGCTTCAGACGATATGGAATGACAGATGAAGTCTTCCTCAAACAGAATCTCCCTCCACACGCAGGCATGTATGTACGTACATACAGTATAGACGCCTACTTCTCCTCCTGCTCCACCTTCTCAAACACCTCCAAGAATGCCGAGGGATCATCCGCGCCCTCGACCACATACTTGCCCTGGATCGTAAAGTTGGGCACGCCGGTGACGAACCGCCTCGTCGCCTGCGCGGCCTCCTCATCGACCTCCTTCCCGCCCTCGTCCGACTCCAACATCTTCTCCACCTCGTCCTTATCCAACCCCGCATGCACCGCCGCGTCCACCAGGACCGCCCGGTCCGTGATGTTCTTCTCCTCCTCGAAATACGCCCTGAACAGCGCCTCGACCACCTTGGTCTGCAGCGTCTTCTCCTCCTCCGCCCCAGCGGCGGCCTGTGTACCCTGCTGCTGCTGCTCCTGCTGCTTCTTCCCCGCCCACCAGATCAACCGATGCGAGTCCCTCGTGCGCCCCGTGCGCCCGCCGAACCGGAACGCGATCCCCTCCTCGGCCCCGACGGCCGCGAGCCGCGCGAAGATGGCCTCCGTCCGTTCGGCGCCGAACTTGGCGCGGTAGTGCGCGCGCTTGTCGGCGCCCGGGAACGTGGGCGCGTCCGGGTTCAGGTAGAAGGCGTGCCAGGAGACGGAGAAGGTGTCCGTGGGGTGGGAGAGCTTGTGGGTTGCGATGGCACGGGAGAGGCGCTTGTGGCCGACGTAGCACCACTGCGTAGGACGGGATATTAGTTAGTAGTACGTCTTATGTGTGTAGCGTAGGGTGGGGCAGGCAGGGTAATGTATGCAAGCGTTCGGGATATGGCTGTCAGGTATGTATGTATGCACAATGCGAAGTGTACTCTGTATAGATGGTACCGTATGTACATACCGGACAGACTGTGTCAGAGACGATGTGGATGTTGAAGTTGGTCATGGTTATTTGCGCGGGACGCCACGGTTAGACGCCTGGATTATGTAGTACTTAAATGTATGTACCGTATAATAGATGCTCCTGACACCAAAAGTTCTTGATTTTTCCGTATGTAAACTGTGATATCTTGGTGATATTAATAATCAGGAGAGGAGACAGACGCCTTGGCGGGAATGGGACGATCCGAAATTCTGTTCTTATCGTCAGGCTCGACCCGATCCAAGTAGGTAGATTAGTAGTAGATGGATAGATAGATAGATTTACCCGCTATGTGTGCCTGGCGCAGATCTGGAGTTGCATAAATAGATCCAGCATCCGACAAGCGCCATCGCTGCTTACCAATCAATCGGTGTTCTGATCAACCCGAGTCGGCTGTGATTCCCGAATGTGTGGGGGAGGGAGGGGAGGTGCACAACCGCGCTCTATCCGTATCCTAAACTAAGCTAACTATGAAGATTGGAAGATGGATTGATTTTGAAATGGAAATTGGAGTTGTCTGTCAGCGTATGTTAAATTCTTGTTGCATTGTACAGTATTTTATTGCGATGGAGGATCTGGAGGACGGATGGATCTCACCGTTTCGGACACCGGTGGCCGGTGCGGTGACATCGTCTTCTCCGTCCATAGCGCACTCTCACTAAAGTCAAGGTACACACCCATACAGGCTGTCATTCATGTCAATCATCCTAGTGCGAACTATCTAGTTCATAAATCAATCAACTGACTCCGAACAGTAGGACATGATATGCCCATTAATCAATGAAAAAGCAAGTAAGCAAAAAAGGTAGAGATAAAAAAATACGTGAACGTGACATCGAGATCCCTTCGAAGTGATGCGGACAGTTGTTGACTTGGAATCATGTGACGTCTTGATATTTACCAGGTTCCTCATACGTCGCACCTTCTAAAGTAGCTAGTTTGCTTTACTGTCATTAGAAACGGCGAAACAACGTATAACATAATACACGGAAGCCATCATCTCTAGATCTTTTGGGCAGCCTGATCAACCAATCTCCAAGAACCTGAATCATCAAGCATAAGAGTAGAGGCATTGGAAGATGCAGAGGGCGGAGGAGGAAGGTGATTCTCCATTTCCCTGCGCAAAGCGGCATACTATGTATTTTGTGTCAGCGGTGATACATCACATGCCGATTCCTGAAAAGCTAGATGTGATACATACCTTGAATCCAAAGTTAAGCACCAGTGCCATCGCCAATCCAATACACACGGTAATCGGCCCAAGAACGTTGTCAAGATCACGTCCACTGCGCTGGCGGATGAGCTTCGAACGGAACTCATACATATGCCACCCCCACAGCGCTGCGAAGAGAGCGAAACACGTGTAGACGATAGCAAGCGTACGCGCAATGTCGTTGTCTTCGCCCGCAGCGTTGTACAGACCCAGCGATAGAGTCGCCAGGAGAACGCTAACGTGCTGCCACTTGATGAAAGTCCGTTGGTTGGCGAGCCACACCTTGGACTCCACGCGGACTGGCCCGGAATCCTTGATCCAGGTGCTGGGCTCCCGGACGCCAGGTGGAAGAGTGACTCGTTCGCGTTTCGCGCGTGCGTAGCGGGACATTGAGAACGAAGGGAGGAGGTTGGTGAGACGGGATGGTATCGAGGCAGCGCTCACTGGAGACTCGCGGGCCTGGGGAGACTCCCCACGGCGCTCGGGTTCGCGGCTGGGTTGCGAAGGACGTTGCTCCCGTGGGGCCTCGAGAGCGCGGGCAGGGCCTGCTTCAGGCAGCCTGGCGGCAGGCGAACTGACAAGGGGTTTGACTGCAGGACCGTGTTTCGCCCCAAGGAAGCTCTCCACGGCAAGTTCATCTTCGGCACGCTTCGCTTGCCTCTCCTGCTCTTCGTGGAAGGCCTCCTGGGGGTCACGTCGGATGTCATTCTCGAGTTCACCCAACCAAAACGGGAATGTGTTGACATTGTCCTCGAATAGCTGGGCGACTCCATGGACAAACTTGGAAAACCTTGGGGCCTCTTTGACAAGATGAGACGCCATCAGATCTCTGACCCATTCTCCTGCCCGTCCGCCGCTACCTCTCAACTTGATCTCCAGGATCGCATGAGGGAAACGGACGATCTCTCCCTGTCTTATCGAGCTGAATGGATATTCCATCGCGGCTTCATCAATGTCCGCGCGGTGCCAATCAGAAGGATCCCGACAAGGCCGTTCAAAATCCAGTGAATCCTCTCTAATCAGGGCCAGATTGGTGTCAAGGGAGATTCTTATTCGGTCATCACCAGGGATTTGGAAGGCCGTTCGAGTATAATTGGCACGAAGCATGGGCTGTAGCCCATGTTCCCTGATGAAAGATTGCAGCTCATCCACGTCCCTCTTAAGCGACTCTGCCTGCTCCGAGTCGCCAACACCCTGGTCCGAAAGCTTGCTCACCTTCTTGTCGAATTTGTATTGGCCGTTCAGAAACTCTTGTATGTGCTTCTCCTTCAGTTGCACTCTAACCTCTCGACTTTTGTTATCCTCAGTGACAATCTTCTTCTCCAAGAAGATGGCTGGCTTGTCCTTCAACTGCCCTGTCCAGCGCAACCTCAAAGACCCAGCTTCGGGCGCCCGGGCAACCTTTTTGTTATAGAGTTCGAATTGAGGATTGTCAAAATACAAAGATGTGATGGTCGGATCCGCTGGGACCACGTCCAATTCCTTGGAGGATTTCGGGTTATATACTAAAACGGGCAGTCGGCGCAGGATGTATGTCTTGACCTCCAGGATATTGTCCGCATGAACCCAGAATTTGTGCGAGGTATAGACATCTTGGTCGTGACGGGTGTCCGCAATGGCACCCTCCTTGCCCTCCGGGACGCCTGGATTGAGTATCTGGCGCACGAACGAATACATGACGGAAAGTCGGTGGAGGAGAGGCGAGTAATCTTCGGAGTTGAAAGGCAGCTGCGAAAGCCGCACTTGGAGCAGAGGCTTAACTCGGTAGCGTGCACCACGCTTCCGGTCATGCTTCTTCGCAGCCTTGAGGAATCCGGTGAAATTGATACGACTGTATTTCTCCAGCTCGCTGACCTCCTTGGTAATGCTGTCCAGCTCGCGCAGTACCTGGGAGGCGATGGCCTTCCGTCTCTGCTCGTCCATCTCCGGTGGTTCCGCTTCGTCTTTCGGGGCCAATGGCTCCAGTTTCGCCTCACATGCAGAGGTACGCTCCCGCAGCTCACGAGACGTCTGCACCTGAAAGGCGTGGACCTTGTCCAGCTGGACATTGATCAGCTCCTGGACGAAGGCCTCCTCATCCTGTTCCGTCCACGGGTCGCTCTCGACGTCGCTTAGATCCTCGCCCGTTACATCCGGTTCCCTTAAGAGGATTTTCAACTTGTGGTAGTCAATGTACTTGCCCTCCCATGGTGGATAGATGGAGCTCTTCAGGGTCTTGCCGAAACGCATCGCGCAGGGATGAGGGGATGTGCCTGGCTAGGTTGGCGGAGGAGAATGTACGGTATCGAAGTTAAGAATAAAGAACGGCCAGTATAGTGTGATTCAGTTATGGATACAGGCACCTAAATTAACAATTAAATGCCCCGAACAGAGGGCAACGGGAGTGCAAGACGTTGAACAAGAGCTGCGGGAAGGGCGACGAGACGACCATGGGAGATATGAGGTCGTCAGCACACGTGCATGCCGTGAGCTCGGCGACGGCCAATTGCAAGCTCGAGGTCAGGCGGTCTGTCGTCCCAGATGGGAGCGGAGCACTCGCGCTAGGCCCGATCGGGCAAGCAGCTGGCCGGCCGGGCCGCGGGAGGGAGGAACCTTTCCCCGACGGCCGCGGCTGGCCTCTGCGTCCGGAGTACCCCAGATTGCTGATATCTACCACTGCCGTGTTTTCTTTCTCTGTGATTTCTGGCTAGATGGATCGGTGGGCATGCGCCGAGAATACTCTATTTGATTGTTTTTCTATACATTTTTCACCAAATACCCTTTCATTTGGATAGAAAGGACTGTCTGATATTTTCTTGTTTATGGAATCTGCCACCTCTCAAGCGGCACCTACGGGTGTCTTGCCCGAAGCGCTTCGCGAGGTTCTGGTGGACCTGCATCAACACCCATATCCTCATGTTCCTAACCCGCCGGAGTGCAAGAAACGAGCGTCTGTGGCCCTCATTCTGAGAGTCCGCCCTGACTTTAATCACTGGCCAGAACCATCCATTCCCGTAGTGGAGGATCAGTCTGTATCAGTTATCCAGCGACTGCATAATTTCTTTTCTCAATCATGGGTGCAACATGGTGACCCGGAGGTCCTTTTTATTAAGCGGGCTTCGAGAGTAGGGGATCGCTGGACGGGCCATGTTGCGCTTCCCGGGGGCAAGAGGGATCCGGATGACGCAGACGACAAGGCTGCTGCGATCAGAGAGGTTTCCGAAGAGATCGGCCTCGATTTGACAACCGGCGACTGCATATATGTTGGCAATCTGCCCGAGCGCATTGTCACTACGTCTTGGGGCAGTGTACCGTACGTGGTCCGTGACTGCCCTTCTTCTTGAACATACTGACTCAGCTGCAGGCTCATGGTTCTCTGTCCCTTCATCTTTCTGTTAACTTCCAGCCATTCGCCAACGCTCAAGCTGCAGCCGTCTGAGGTGGCTTCGGCCCATTGGGTCTCACTTAGAGCCCTCCTGTCCCCGTCGCTGCGTACCGTCGAGTATGTTGATCTTTCGGAACGATACGCTAGTCGGGGTGGATTCCTCACCCGTCTTGGTTACCGCTCGATAATGGGTCTAATGGAGTTTTCTGCGATCAGACTGGTTCCTACTGAGAGCCTGCAATGTAGCTCGGTCCCGGGGTTTATTCCCGATGACAGCAACAAAAAATTCCTGTCGCCTTTCCAGAGGTGGAAGGCATGGTACCTGAGCGGCCAGGAGGACTCCAGTGACAGGAGCCGCCCTCTGCTTCTCTGGGGATTGACTCTGGGTATATTAGCGGACTTTTTGGATATGCTCCCTCCTCACAACGCAGTTCAGCTTTGGAAGTATCCGACTTTCACTCCGCTGGATCTGCGCTTGATCGTGAGTCTTTTGACGTATCGCCTGCGGAAACGCAATGCTCTCAGGGTTAAGACTGGAGGACGTCCAAATGTGACAGCCGTCGACAGTCAGACTGCCGCTCTACCTGTCACACAAGAGGAGGATGCAGATCCTGACCACAATCCCAACGAGGTTGGAATTGGTGGAATGGGTGTTGGCAGATATTACGGCCCGTCATCAAAGGATTCTGAAAATGGTACCACCCACGCTGTCGGCATCATGCTCAGGGGTTACTATGATCGTCTGAGGGTTGCAATGTATGTTTTCCTTGCCTGGAGGCTGGCAGCAGGCTCCATCGCCGCGCTGTATGCCTGGAAATGGTTTCGGCGCCGGTGATTAGATGTAAGGCCCAGTCTATTTGTTTTACACATATACCTGTATATTTAGTGTACTCCTTATTCTAGAGTCGCATGACTCATACGGTAGGAACTTGAATTTAACTGAATTGAGCTGAAGTTGTATGGATTGCTTTGGTGGCACAGACATCTAGACGGCCCGTACCCAGAGCTCCGCCAGGATTCCCCACACGCCGCCTCCTGACCGCCGTACGGAGTAGACTCCCAACGAAGTCCATTCCAACGGAGCCAGCTGAAAGAGTCAAGCACCCTCGACGGAAACAATTGCGGAAACAATTTTGCTGCACGTAAACTCCGCTTCTTTGTGACTCCTATTTTAGCAACTCTTTAGCGACAATGCCCGCGACACAGAAGCTCTACCCTCGCACAACCGTCAAGCGCATCGTCAAAGCGCACTCGAATCGAAGCCTCAGCAAGAATGCGGACATCCTTGTAAGTCAGTCCTTTGTCACAGTAGCTGCAGAAGCGATTTTTTATCGGTTCTTCGCGTACTTTGCAGACTAATTGGCTAATCTGCGCTCTTCACAGATCTTCCTAGATTACATGCTCTTCATGCAAGAGTGAGCCGCCCCCACCGTTCAGCTCCCGCCAGTTTCCGCCTCTATCATTTCGTTGAAGCATTTACGAATACGTTTGTCACAGATTGATGCGTGAAGCATCGATAGAGTCAAGAAAAGCCGGTGAAAAGAGCATATCTGCCAAGAGTGTGCGGAAGGTCACCGAGGTACGAGTCAGCACGCTTTTCCCATGTCCCGTCTCTCGTTTGTCTCTGTATACGGGGACCTAATCTTGGTTTCCAGGGCACGTTGCGCAAGTTCAGGGGCTAAATAGAGCTTCGGTTGCTAAATGGTCGTTTTCTTGTTTGTCTGCGGTTGCGCTCTTGTTGGGCATGACACGTGTACTGCGTATGGTCGGAGTATTGGAGTTCAGGAACCGGTTACCTAGGGTAGATTTTTTTTTTCTTTTCTGATACCCGAAAGTTGCTTTTTGAAGGGATCGAAATTCAATTAATTGCTACAGGAGCTGTAAAGCGACAGTCATGGTCATGTTGTACGTACCGTACAATTACAAGCTGTGTAGAAACTATTGAACAGCGCCCGAGGAAAAGAGGAAGGTCAAAAAACGAATACGGAATGCACACCAGAGGAGAGTTATTTGCGTTCTAGGCCCTGCTTTGTTTGCGAGTGGATAGACATTGGACCGCCATATATGCTGGCACGCGATCGAGTGCTGGATCGGCGGGGAGCTCGCGCTCTATTTTCGTTCCGCCTCTTTCACTGGCGACAACATCACGACCGCCCAACTTCATCGGTCAACACCTCCAACCAATTTTCCACGTCTTCACCTCCCCTACGCCAGCAACACAACTGCTTCCCCTACTCTTAGTCACCTTCTACATACTAATATATCTACCCGAAACCTCTTTCCCTTGCAACTGGGTCTTCCTCCTCTCTCTTCCCTTTGCACCAGCTGCAATCGCACAACCGACCACCTCCCACCATGCCTGCCACCGCCGTCACCAACAACCCCCCAGCACAAACAGAATCCAAGTCCGCCAAGAAGAAGCGTGCAAAGGCCGAGGCTTCTACAAATGGCGATGCTGCTGGTTCTGCCCCTTCAAACCCCGAGACCCCAGCTACCCCAGCTACTGAGCAGCCTGCAACAAATGGTGTTATTGTTAGCGAGGCTGAGAACACTTTCTTGAGGGATCTCCAGAAGTACGCATCCCTCTACGGCTTTCATATCTGTTTATACATTTTTATGTTCTGGACAATGAACTGATTTGTGTTTCCCACAGGAGTTTGCGCAATGCCTTGAAGAAACTGGTGAGTCACGGCCTCCGTGTTCCGAGTTCTGAATTCTCCAGCTAATGTGCGATATCTTCTTCTCTGTAGAATGCCACCTCAAAAGTCGACAATATCATCGCCGAAAACCCTGGCAAATCGCTGGATGACCTAGTTGCTGAGAGGAAGATCAATGTGGACCAGAAGGCTCAGGCGCTGAGGAAGCCTGCCTTGGAAGCCGATGTCGCTAATTTGGAGCGTCAGATCGCCCAATACAAGCAGTTTAGTGCCCAATGGGAGGAGCGTCTGGCCAACCAGAAGGCGGCTCTGGAGAAGGCGCACAAGGAGGAGCTGGAAGCTGAGCGGGAAAAGATTATCGCCGAAACCACGGAATCCAATAAGAAGAACTTTAGGGAGCAATTGCTGGTCCTGAGCAAGTTTTTGCGCGCTGCCGCTGCTATGAGACGTTCTGGTGACGAGACTTCGCCAGAGAGCCGTGCGTTTGAAGGTGTCCTGTTCCAGGTCTACGGTGGCACCGATGAGGCTGTCGACGCTATGCTGAAGTTGATTAATGGCGTGGATGAGAAGATCCCCAGCGTTGAAGGCGACTTGGTAGAGGTGACTTGTAAGTATCGTGCCTTGGTATCACGGTACCCTAAATCACGGTGCTGACAAGCCGTCCAGACGAAAAGGTGAAGAAGGCTTCAGAAGATTACTCTCCGGAGGTGGCTTGGACCGAAGAAGCACCAGCTACCGAAGCTGCTCCTGCTTCAGATGCTACCTTGGCCAATGCCGGCTCCAGCGAGCTTCAGGATACCACTGCCCAGACCGCCACCACGAATGGTTTCGCAACCTCCGCCCCTTCTCAGCCGGAGCAGGTTTCCGCACCTGCTCCTCAGGCTACCGTTGGAGATGCAGCTAACCCACTGGCCGAATCCGTCGCCACTTCTGTTAATGCGGACGGTTGGGTCGAGGTGCCGCGCAACCCAGCTGAGACCGATACTGGTCTCGAGGGCACTCCCGCGGCGGCTGCCCAGACTTCGAACGCCTCGACGGAGGAAGCTCCTGCTACCACTGCCCCGGCGAAGGAGGAAGCGAATGACGGCTTCGAACAGGTGGTCCACCACCAGAGGCAGAACAGCGGACGTGGCGGTCGAGGCGGCCGCGGACGTGGGCGAGGTGACGGGTTCCGTGGTCGCGGTCGTGGTGACTTCAGGGGACGTGGCCGAGGCCGTGGTGACTACAGGGGTGGACGTGGACGAGGTGGTTTCGGAGGCCAGCAGGGTAACCACGGCGCGAATGGTACCAATGGGTCTTCGGCGCCCAATGGAACCCAGTAATTGCCTGGCAGCCCAGCGTTGTCTCTCGAGAAGCCCGACGCCTAATGTTTTGGCCGTATCCGTGGGCTAAACGGTATGGTTGGAGGGACTTCTCTCGCACAAACCTGATATCTCGATCGCTCCTGCTGCTCCTCGTGCTGTCCGCCTGGCATAACGCCGCGCTTCTCCGGTCGACTACGCCTCTTCTGCCCATCGACTTCTATTTTTCCTGTCCATTATTCCCTTGGATTGGTCGGCGTTGTGACGGTCCACGAAGGCAACGAATTTGAACGTCAAAAAAAGAGCATGACTCGCAACTGCGAGGGTCTCGAAACGCGGACACGAAAGAATTCTCATGTACTTTTTCTTCTCGGCTGATATCTTGAAGGTTTCCAAAAGTTTCTCTGTTACGTCTGTCCTGCGTTTATCGAGCGTGCATATGACCATCTTGCTCTTCTCGCTTTTTCCATTTTTTATGTGTTTCTACCACGATTCCCCTTTATTCCCCCTTACGCCTTATTCTGTTTCGATATGTGAGCAGAGGAAGGCTTCGTGTTTTCTTGTGTCGTCGACATATCCGACCTACACTACAAATTCATGTATTCTAGTTTGCTTTGGCCTACGGGTGTGCGGTCTTTTCTGGGACCGGGCTCAGGCATGGGGAATCTGACGGGTTTGGAGATCGGTGAGGGGGGGGGGAACGGGACTGTCTGGGGGTTATCACGGCACGGTGTTTGCCTTAGCGGTTAGTTACGTGGAACAATGGTACGATCGGATTCGGGTGCTGCGAGAAGCTATTGACCTGCGTATTTTCTCCGTGATCTCTTTTTCTTTTGTAGGCTCGTAAGCATGTGGCATGCAGTGATGATCCGGTCAAGAATTAAGAGAAAGGCGGAAACTGTGCTTTGGGCTTCGAAGCAGGAGGTAATCTCTCGACAGGTCAATCGGATCTCTGGATTCGACCACCAATGGTGTCCGTGGAAGTCAACCAGCGCCATCTGTAGACCATAATAATATTAAGTCTAGGCGCAGATTCCACGGTTGCCAGTTTAGGAGATACAGACATAATTCAGGAGAATTAACCAGCAGGGGTTACTCTGTACCCGTAGTCTACGCAGAGGGGCGGATAGATACCGTTGCAGAAGAGTGAAATTCTCTTCACAAACTTCTTTTTTGAACATGGAAGTTCTGGAAGAGCGGGTGATCTGTCTTTAGCGCCCTTTGTCTAAGAATAGGACGTCGGCCTAAGGTTCGGCCCGGGAGGATCTGATAAGGGCTTGGCGGCGCCGTAGGGCTTAGGGCTTTCTCCGGCCGTTCGAAACGTCCGCGTTGGACAACTCCTGAGACCCATCTCTCTAGAGCTCTTGTCTGTCCTCTCCTGGCCCTCCCTTTTCTTCAGTTCTCAGATGCTGTATTAACATTGCATATACTCTTCTCTCCATCTTCCAAACTCCACTGCATGTGCTGTACATGTCTACCGTGTCTCTGACTTGAACGCATTTGCTAGTCAGCCATGGCGTCGACTACGGTCTCTGGAGACCAACGGAAGAGGATCTTAAAAGTCCTCTTCACCTCGCTTCTCTTGGATTTGGTTCGTGTCCTCTGGTTCCTTTGTCCTATAACTCCGATTGCGAGCCCATGCTAACCGCCTTCTCTGCGCAGATTTCCTTCACTTTCATCCTCCCCCTCTTCCCCTCCCTGCTCGACTTCTATCTCAACCGGGACCCCTCCCCGACGTCCCTCCTCAACCGCATCTTCCACTACCTGAACGCGTACAAGAACTCGTTCGCAAAGCCCATCGATTCCCGCTATGATATCGTCCTCCTGGGCGGCGCGTTGGGCTCGCTCTTCTCCTTCCTCCAGGCCATCGCCGCGCCCTTCATCGGCCGCCTGTCCGACAAACGCGGCCGGAGGACCGCCCTGCTCTGGTCCATGGCCGGCAACATCCTGAGCGTCGCGCTTTGGGTCGCGGCGACGGACTTCCGCACGTTCCTGGCCAGCCGCATCGTCGGCGGCCTGAGCGAGGGCAACGTCCAGCTCGCGAATGCCATCGCGACGGACATCAGCGACGAGAGCCAGCGCGGCTCGACGATGGCGCTCGTGGGCGCCTGCTTCAGCATCGCCTTCACATGTGGACCGGTGCTGGGGGCCGCGCTGTCGAGCATCACCACCGTGGCCGCCAATCCGTTCGCGACGGCCGCGGGGTTCTCGCTCTTCCTGATCGTGCTCGAGACGGCGTATCTGTACTTCTATCTTCCCGAGACGCACCCGCGGTTTGCGAAGACTGCTGCTCGTCCTGCAGCAGCTGCTTCGAAATCGAGCGGATCTACTACTGCTACTCAAAGCAAAGCAAAGGCAGACGAAGGAACACCGCGCAAGCATACAAACCACCCGGCGCTACTCAACATCACTCACCTGCTCTTTCTGCTGCCCTTCTCCGGCCTGGAATTCTCCCTCCCCTTCCTCACGGCCACGCTCTACGCGAACAACACGACCAGCAGCCCCTCGGCCCTCAATGGCCGTCTCCTCTCGCTCATGGGCCTCATCGCCTCCCTCCTGCAGGGCACCGTCGTGCGCCGCCTGCCGCCTCTCCTGACCGTCCGCATCGGCGTGCTCGCCTGCACGGTGTCCTTCTTTCTGCTCGCGCGCGTCTCGTCCATCTCCGGCCTCTACGCCGCCGGGTGCCTCCTGGCCGTGACCAGCGCCACCGTCGTGACAGGCCTGAACAGCCTGGGCAGCTTCGAGGCCGGGGAGGGCGAGCGAGGTGTGGTCCTGGGCAAGCTGAGGAGCTGGGGCCAGGTCGGCAGAGCGGCGGGGCCGGCGCTGTTCTGCTCGCTGTTCTGGTGGGTTGGACGGGAGGCGGCGTACGCGACGGGCGGCGTTGCGATGCTGGCGGTCTGCGGGATTGTGTTTGCGGCGTTGAGGTCGCCTCAAGCTGTGACGAAGGCCTCGAGTTCATAGATAGCTAGGTGCTAGTTTAGCTACCTGCCTGAGGTAGATTGTACTGTACTGTATACCGCACATAGATTAGATGCCTAGGTAGAGCTCAATAATGCATACGTCCGGCGGCTGGACCGGCGGTTTGATTATCCATTGAGCAAGTATCCTGCCCAAATACTAATAACAAATGGAAGCTTTTGGATCAGAGGAGCATAAACCAATCATTCTTCTATTCATTCATCCAGTTATATGCAATCCCAATTGTACGGATTACCATCCCTAACCTAGACAAGCAGAATCTCTCTCTCTCCCTCTCTCTCTCTCTCTCTCTCAAGGCCATACTACTATCTCCTTCCTGCTGAGAGATCCCGTCCCGTCCCGAAACACACTCACTCTTCACCGTTATCGATTGATATGGCTGATCACTTGAAGTGCTCATCCTGGATGGAGATCTCTCTCTCCAAAAAGCAAGCATATCCATGCAGTGTACATCCATGGTGATTCTAATTCTGATTTCCCGTACATAATATGGCGTCACAATCATCAGGACGCTTGCAGCGTGGCTCCCTGATCACAAGGTTCACTGTCCATGATGGAAGGCACATTGTGAATGCGGCTTCAGTAGAAACTGCCAACAGGGACCTGATTGCAGGGACCTGATTGATGAATGCTACCCACATACTGTACCTCAAATGGTCAAGTCCCGTGCAATGTATAACTGTAGAAAATCAGAGAGACTCTGGGGCAAACATGACCCTCCTTATTCCATTGACATTGGCACTAATTCCCGAGGGATACTTTTCCAATGCCCAGCAGTCAGGCATTGGGGATTCAGGACGTCTAAAAACGATCCAAGCATACCTACTACTACTGCCACGACGACAGCTCATGCTGATGGATATACCTTCCAACATGCTGAGCATGCTGGATGTTCCCTTGCTACAGGCAGGTGCAGGACATACTTCCGGCGGCGCTCGATAGTCAACTGGCTGAAGACCTGCCTGCCTGTCCGCATCTGCGGAATGAAACCGCTGCCATCGGTGGCTGCGTGGGCAACCGGATTGCTGCAAACGGCATATCCGAGGGCACATCGCATCCCCACCCGCCCGACGACGCCGCTTTTATCCACAAACGGTGGGGCTCCTCAGCGCCGCCAAGCCAGACAAGCCACACTCTGCAGACGGAAGCGTCCAGGAGCAGCCAGAGTCAAGCCAAAGCCAAGAAGTCCCGTCCGGATCAGCTGTTGAACCACGGCCATCCTCGTTGGGCCCCGGGTCTAGTAGACGATTTGGAAACAGAATACATCCGAGGTAGATAGATGCTACAGATCACTGCTGTCATTAAGCTATCTATGACGAATAGCAGGCCTCCGCGCAGCAGCGGCCGACATCGGGTTCTAGCATAAACAGCAACAGATGGATAAACATTCATCACACTTCATCACAGAGTCGATGCTCGTCGCGGAGCGACATACTCAACGTCACACGTCATCATCAAGGAATCCCAAACAAAATCACGCCTCATCGGCGGAAACGCTGTTGCGGCGCGAGTTGGCTCGCGAATTGACTCGCGAGTTCACAGCGCTGCCCTGACGGCTGCCCAGCGCCTGGCGCACCCGCAGGTTCTGCTGCGACCGTGCAATCGAGTTCGCACGGGATCCCGTCGGCATCTTCGACAGCCCGTTGCCCTGGATGCTGTTCGCCTGGGCGCGGGCATCGGACAGCTGCTGGGCAAAGGGAGACCGCTTCCGTAGCGTCGGTCCGTACCAGTAGATCACGTACACGGCGAGGACAAGGACGAGGGAGATGCAGGCTGCAGAAAAAAAAAAAAAAGAGGGTTAGCACGGGCACGAAGCACCGAAGAAGAAGAAGAGATCCAACTTACCAAGAATCGTGGACGCCCATTCCAGATGCATCTCACCACCGATATCTGTATCCAGTTAGCTTCCATTCCCCTCACCCATCCCGCAATCGGGATACATACTGGTAAAGAAAGGCGTTGCAGGCACGGTCAGGACACCGGCCAAAAAATCTCGGGACCATCCATTTCCACCGGTGGCAGACGCGGAATACGGGCCATAGGCACAGATCATGTAGTCGATAGTCGCCATGTAGATGCTGTAGTTGGCGATTCCCACGATGGCGGAGAAGACCATGGTCCCCATCCAGTGGACAGGCGGCCCCAGGCTGGTCCAGGCGAATCCGATGAGACCGAGGGGCAGGCACGGGGCCGTGTAGAGGAGCCACCACAGCCGGGACTCGTACTGGGCGCGCTCATCGTCGGGCTTCTTGCGCCGCTCGACAACGTTGCGTCGGATGACGGGGAAGAAGGACAACCACGCGATGGTGTAGCCCACCAGGATGGGGATGAAGGCCAGGCCCAGCTCGACGGTACCGAAATTCCACTGTTTGTAGACGAGGGAGAAGGACTGGATGAACATGAAGATGAGGGCGTCGCTGAAACCGCTCAGCAGGGACAGCGTCAGGACGATCGGCTCGGTGACGAACATCCTGAACGGGCGGATCCAGGTGATCAGGATCTCCTTCATGGAGAAGCGCTCCTTGAAGGGGACGAGCTCGTTGGGGCCATAGACGTTGGGGTTCTCGCCGCTCTCGCGCCTCTTCTTGGCGATGCGGTCCATCAGGATGGTCGACCGGGTCTCGGGGACAAACAGCAGGTGCACAATCTGCACAAACGCGCCGAAGATGAGCTGGATCCACATGTTCCAGCGCCAGTTGAGGTATTCCTCGACAAAGCCACCGACAACGGGACCCAGGACGGAGCCCGAAACGGAGGAGAAGACAACGAAGGCCACAGCATACTGCTGGTCGTCAGCCTCCCACATGTCCGCGATCATCCCCAGCGTCACAGAGCCTCCAGCGGAGGACAGGCCACCAAGGGCACGGCCGATCATGATGGTGCCAAAGTTTTTCCCCAGAGCACAGGGCAGCTGCCAGATGTTGACAAGGAAGAGACTGGCCTGGAGGACCGGCTTGCGGCCCAGCTCCTCACTCCACGGGGCCCACAGCTCGCAGCCAAAGGCGTAGAGGACCAGGAAGATCATGGCACCGCAGCGGCCAGCCTGCATGCTGATACCAAACTCCTCAGCCATGCCCGTCAGGGCATTCGAATAGAGGCTAGTGTTGAAGTTCATAGAGGTCTGGACGAGGAAGATGACAGTGAGGATGGTCCACTTCTTCCAGGAGGGGAATGAGTAGCCCAGCTGGTCGTAGCAGTCCTCCTCGGTCAGCTCGACCTTGTCAGCCGCATCCGGGGCGGACTTCTCGAGATGGTCCAGCTCGGGGTTTCCGGCGTGATTGTTGGTTGACCAGTGGGCATGACGCGGAGACCCAGAGGGCGGAGTGAGGGGCTTCTCGGCCTGGGTGGCAGAGGAGACCTCCGAGTCCTGGGCCTTCTCGTCCAGGGCCTGGCCTGGGGAAGATGGTGCGTCTGTGGGAGCAGCCATTTCAAGCCAATTGTGTCCCTGACGGTTCAATTGACAGGAAATTGGCTCTCAGACGTCTCCAATTGGCTCAAAGGGAAGCAGATACAGACGAGACTCAGACAGGGGCCAGGGGATCAAGAAGAAAAGCACCCGTCTGGAAGCAGGATGAGAGAGGATGTGAGGGAAAGAAACGACAGCGGGAGACGACGTATCCTTATACCGCGTGCATCTGTCCTTGTCGCTGCTTCCTCCAGGCAAGAAAGAAGGTCATGGGGCCCCGGGCCGGTCGGCCGAGAAGTCCAGAGGAACAGGCTCAACAGCGGCAGGCACGACAGAGGGCCCTGGATATGCCGCTGTGGACACTGGGACGGGCACCACCGGGCGGCAGAGGCGGCAGAAGCAACGGCATCCTTCCTTGGCACGGCTGCTTGGCCTTCCCCAAAGCAGGTCTACACGGGGAAGATGGAGCAAGTGCGGGATTTCACGCTGGCGGACGCTGTAGGCAAGGCCCTCCGCAGCGGGCCAGGCTGCTCCACTGCAGTCTGCAGGGCGCTGCAAGAGAGACGGCCGGAGAAGATCTTCGCGTCCAGCTCCGGTGGCCTGCTCAGATGACCGGGATCATTGGCCTTCTCGGGCCGGTGGGGGGCGGTTAGCACCCGGGACGAGCAGACCGGTTTCTTTTCCCGCCCTGCCCACGCTTCCCGCCCTGCTTGTCTACTCCGGGAGGTCCAAGAATGTCCGAATCTGAACAGAGAGGCACCCGAGCGTTGTCTGCTGCCATGAACGCCCGCTCCCGGTATCGGATGCTGGTTCTGGCCAGGGATGAAGTGACTGCCGGCGCTGTGTCAGCCCTACATGCAAGGTTCACGAGATGCGGGCGGAGAGAACATTTACCGGTCATCGCTGGCTTGGAGAAGAGGATGGCCGTACAGGCGTTGTGCATGGGGATCGAGGGACGCCGGCGTGTGCTGTTTCGTGCTCCGAGTCGAGTGCTCTGCTCTGTTGTTACATCGGGGCTCCACCGATCGTCGCTCCGCGCCTGACGTCAGTCCTGGTATATAGCAGCGCCGATGCTCTTACATTTGATGGAACACACAGGATCTCTGACGTGTGGATATAATCCAGAGTACGTAGTATACGGTGCAGAGCACGATGAGAGGTTTTTCCGAGACCGCTGCCGCCTCGAAGACGGTTCCGGGAGCGGCGCCGGGCGGGTCCGGCGGTCTCGCGACCTCGCCGGCCTCTCCCGGCCTGCTGCTAGCCCCCATAAGAGGAATGTGAGCGCGGCTGGGGCCCCGCCACGCCCGTTCGCGGAGTGGTTGTGGAGGGCCGCGGGCGGAGGCTTAGGGCGGCGACGGCCGGGCAGCCGTGCAGATCACTGCCCGGAAAGCCAAGACCAGCGTCCAAGGCTCCTATGAGATGTTGATGCCAGAGATGCCTTTTCCACAACACCCCTGATCCTGTCTGCTGTCATGCCGATACCCGGCTCGCTTTTCACCTCCGTCAACAGCGAAAAAGCCTCTTCTCTTTCCCCTTTCTCTTTCCTTTTCCTTTCCTTCTCCGTACGACAGGCAGTATCCTGCAGCTGACGCAAGCGTGGATGCTAGGCCTTTCTTTCTCTATCCTCGTGCCATGAGATGCTACGTGCATCCAGTACGTAGTATATATAATATGAGGTCTAGAAATCTATTGTGCTGCATTCTGTTCTGCTATATCAAGAAAGATTCCAACGGCAGCAAGCCTTTCTGCTCTTTTTTTCTCCCTCCTCTCCTGCAAAGTACTCGTATTCCAGCGATCGGAGAATTTCTATCATAATTCAAGAATAAGAACCATGTCAAAAATTGAGTGATGACGACTCGGAAAATTCTCTCCCACCGTGCAACCACCACATGGCGCACACAGACCTCCAGGCCAGGTCAGGTTCGCTTCCGTCTTGTGCAACTCTTCTTCTCACTCCATGATCTCACGCACAAGAGATCACAGTTGGCCGTGGGACGGAGAAGAGAGCCCAGTCCAGACCCTCTCCCATCGGAAGAACCGCTGCAAGCATCCATCCCTTGCTTGCACCAGCGTCGTAGCCCTCCTATATAGCCAACACAATATCAGCTGCCTACGCGGCTCCAGTCGCCAAGCCCTTTCTCTCCCTTCCTTTTTCTTCCCCTCTGTCAGGATTCGTCTGTTGATTTTCCTTCGAATAGGAGGAAACCGGAATCTAATCAACTCCAATCGAAGGGGAACCCCCGATAGGGTGAGGTGCTTGATGGCTCAGGATAATCCGACCTGGACAGAGTGCAGGTTCACTGGACGCACGGAACAAGCCGCAGCTGCGAGAGAAAAGGGCACCGGGATTAGGGCTTCTAAAACGAAACGTAGCATAAGCATAAGGTAGCCTGGAATCGAATCCGTCCTTCTCTCCTCAATCTCTCTCTCTCTCTCTCTCTTCTGCTTCTTCTCCCTTGCGTTGTGCCAGGGAATGAGACGTGAATAAAATTTCGATCGTCATCGGGTGTCCATACATACATATGTATATACTGTACTGGGCCTAATCTATCTATATCGGTAACACCTTCTTGAGTGAGGCCTTGCACCAACAGATCTATCCAAGATGGATAGTGGGCATGTGGTGGCTGTACTGTAGTACCGATTACAAATCCGAGCAGAGAGTGCACTGCACTTCGACATCCAATTTTAGCAACCTGCATAATAGGGGAAAGAACGATAGACAGAACAGCGTGCTTCATCCATTTCCTCCTCACAGGCAGAGGATTCAGACGCGGAGCAAGAACGTATTGTCGTACTGTACTGTACAATACCCGGTATCTCTCTTCACCAGAATCAATATCAGCAGTCTCACCTGACTGAAGAACCATCTTATTATCAGTTGCGTTAGATATGAATCCCCAGGTAAGTAGACCGCCACCCAAGCTGTCTAAAGGAGATGTCTACCTACTAAAAGGCACATACTCACTTTGAGTGAGTGCATAGGTACCTAGGTAGGCAGCTATGTGGGTCCCATATGTGCTATACTAATGTATAGAAAGGCAAAGATAGGAGAGAATGCCGTTTTATTTCAAATCCAACCTGGACCCTGGCAGGATGCTTCGTTGGTCCGGACCTAAAATCGACGACCTCCTGATCCGCAAGGGATATACGGAGAGAGGGAAGGAAGGAGAGGACATGAAAAGATATGCTCAGTCAGGAAGAGGGCTGGGTTTGAATGGATTCGCAAATCAGGTTGGAGTTGGTTGGATAGTAACTCTTATTAGTGCCGGGAAAAGGTATCTAGATGGCTAGAGGAAGGAATATTTCCGTTATATTTTTGTAAACCCTGACTGACCCTATTCAAAGTTGTTTTCCATCGGAGCACTCCTATCATATCATCGCATTGTGAGGATTTCTCTATGGTAGATATATACAAACCTCATTTCATAGACGCATGATGAGCGGACGAAAAGATGAAAGATCACTTCAGCGACATTTACAGGGCCGACATCTACATATGCATACAGACCTTGACAAGATATATCAAGATGGGTATACAGAGTGGAGATTCCGTTCGAGTGCCGGTGACGGAAGAGAAACGCCAAAACTCCTGATCGATGAAGAGATAGCCGTACCGATTTTGTGATATAGTGAAGATTTTTTATCCTGTTGCGAGATGAATGTGAGAGCCCGCCATGAAAAAAAGAAAACCTGCCTAACCGTCCCAAGTCGAACGACAACGGCGTCATGTAATACAAGCTCCAGAGGAGAAAATAAATCGCCCTATATCTAAACACAACGCCCCCCTTTTGGCCTGTCTAACGAGAAGACAGCCTCGAAATCAAAGACTGCAACATGGCCGTCTCAGGCACATGTTGTCGAGAGTGACCGCAAGTCATCGTGTCCCTATCTGTACCCTGGAGTCATCAAGGTGAACAAGAGCCCCGGTCAATAAGCGGATTCGATCAAGAGCCTCAACTCGGTGCTCTGCATTTCTGAATCGGGGAACCGGCCCCTCCCTGGCCCTGGACGATGTTGAACTCTTCACAGCCCTGAATCGCCAGTCCCGGACCGGCCGAAGGATCCATTGAACCCCTTGCCTTCCCGAGCAGCCAATCCGTCAATGTGACGAACTTGGCCGTGCGATCCCACCCATTCCCCTGGTCTGCGTGCTCGATCGTATGGCTCGAGATCCGGCCCTCCTCGTCGAAGGAGAAGATGAACAGCCCCGCGAACTGCTCCTCCTTCGACAGTTTGAAGATGGGCGCCTCGCCCCCAAGCAGCACGCTAAGGGCCTTGTTCGTACCGTTCTTGGAAGCAGAGAATTGCCCGGGGCTGGTCGAACCCTGCCCGGATGAAGGTAACGAGGAATCAGAGCCGCTACCTTCGCCTCTCGGCTCCGTCTTCCAACGCACGACTAGCCTCTCGTCGCCGCAATCGCTTTCACCGCCAATATCAGCGTCCAGCACCGATCCGGCCCGAACGATCCGCTCGCTCATGATCTGTAGCTTGACATTTCCCACCAGGGGAACGCTGCTCCAGGCCACCGGGACTGTCCATAAAGCCGCACGATATAGTACCCGTCCTTTGGCTGTTGGCAGATGCGGATGTGTCGACGGGAAGAGATGCAGAGTGATATTTGGGGACAGAATCTCCTGCGGCAAGGGGCTTATGAGAATCGTTGGAAGGAGCGGGGAAAGAGTTCGGAGAGCTGCGATCGACGATGACAAAGTAAGCATCAGATCAATAATAATACAGATATGCCGTGCGATCAATGAAGGGGGGTAGGAGGGGGTGCGCAAACATACTTTTCCCGAGCTTCAAGATCCGCTCATCTGGAGGCTTGTGATCGCCGCCCGCGCCTTCGTTCAGCCCAGTCAGCGCTCGCGCGCCAGCTGGAGAAAAGAGGGAGGAAGACGACGGGGCAAAGCATAGCTCATCGAGCGGTCCATTACGAGGCTGCGCCAAAGACCTAGACGAGGTGGAGACATTGCTCTGATGGCGGAGGAAGGGCACCGGGCGCGGACGCGGGGAAGGGCGGAGAACGCATTTGATCGCGGAGGGAGAGCAAGACGACGGCGTCGGCATCACGAGAACGGCTTATAATACATAGAGCGCGAAGCTGGGCCGGACGAGACCGAGATGTGCCGTCGCGGATGCATGGATAAGGTGTCTTGCGCCGAGTGTCTTATCGAGGTTGCGGAGGAAAAAAAGTATCGAACCCGATAGATGTTCCGATGACGTTTGGTCGCCGCCGGCGCACAGCCGCCGTCGATACCCCATAGAATACAGACACGACGTCTGAATCCCAAGTATCATTATGATTAGTTTCCTTGTCAGTTAAATGCTAGTCTCTATTATCTCCAACATCCAGGTTGACGCATGGCATCGATGACGATGATTGCGCTAAGGCTAATACACCTGAGGCGCATGGGTCAACCGTGGATATCTCAACCGACAAAATGGCCTGAGCTTCAATCATCCATTCAATTAGAAAACGGCGATTTCCAATGAGTTATTTACTACGCTATTCTTTAAAATGATAAATACATATTTGCCATCCACGGTCTGCCAACTTGGCCCTACTGTAGATACATGTATCCCGTATATATGTACATCCATTCAAACAAGAGTAATTAATAATGAGCGACATAGATCCCATGGCAGTATTAGTGGTGTAGTAGCAGGAGAGTGTTCTGTCATTTGAAGCTCAGTTCGATCCTGATCCGCAGAAGCTATAGTGACTTAGTGCGCAGCAAAAATAATACAGGAACACTTAATGCGGTAGTCGATCCCAACTACTATCCAGTACCCCCAGTAAACGCCATCCCAGTAAATATACCCATGAACATAGTGCCATAAGCCAACCTCGTCAAATGGTCCATATCTCACGCAAGTTCGTCATCCATGGCCATGATACGCTTTTCAGCCAGCTCTCGAATCTTGTCTTCCAACACCGTCCGGCCGTACCTCTGGGCAACCTTGACGGCTGCCTCGAACATCTTCCCAGTACGGTCTCTCATCATGCTCACAAGTTCCAGGGCCTTCATGCCACGTTCTTCGCCCTCCCTGCATTCGACGGCCAGCATCTGCAGCAGGATCTTGTCGACCTCGATCTCCTTCCTCGCCAGTTCCGCACGCTGACTGTGCGTTGCGTTGGTAGACGAGATGAGATCCTCAAAGAGGCTAAGGAGGAGCCTTTCACGGACGAATGCCTCCTCGAACTTCGAACTATCGTTGCTAGAGGTTGATACGGGGATCTTGAATTCAAATTCAGTGAGCAGAGGTCGCGGGAAATAGGGGTATTTCTCTCCACCCTTAAGGATAATGCAATGGAACTTGTTCTGAGCGACCGCGACCGGCCAATATGTCTCCTCCTTGCGACCGCTGGCCAGTCTATCCAATTGTTTCGTATCGAGGACTGGGACCCAGCGAGCCTGGCCGAAATTGCGCCAGTGCTGCAAGATAAGAAGAACACCTTCCGAGTCATATATGCACGGATCCTAAGACAATCGTTAGCATAGGACAAGGGAATTTAACGTTGTCCAGCAGGTACTCACTCCATTGTCGGAGAAAAAGGCGGTCTTCAGCTGCGAGCCTTCCGGTATTGCAACTACATCTTCATTCTGGTGTACTTCGTCCCTCTTGACATTTTCAATTGAATATTTTAAGGTAGCATGACCTTGGGCGCTCACTGGCCCGTTTCCGATAGTCATAACATAATCCCTCCAGGCGGCACAAGTCACGGCCGGGCTCTTTTGTCTGTAGATTTTGTATGGTGTTCCGAAAAGTGTATAGATGCGAACATAATCTTTCGTCGTCACAGCGACGATGTAGGAATCGCTCAATGCCAGTGCTACCTAAAGTTTAGCAATGTAATTTCGCAGATGAGCTGCGTGTACTCACATCTGACCATCTCTCCTTCTGGCAGCTCTGTCCGCCAATCTGCACGCCTCGTCCACGTCTCGTGAGGACGGTAGAAGATCATGGCAGGATGTTCGTCTGTTGCTGGGCAAGAGAACAGTGTTCCATGTTCATCTGAGCGATGTCAGTATACCATATGCGTCGGTTTTGCAGGGACTAACATACTCAGACAAGCCCTATCATAAAGGTACGGATCAGTGAAGTGGAAATCTCGATGTAGTTCACGGTCGTGGAACTCGACAGTAACCGTATTATGGGTCTCCTGATCGACGGTCCAGACGCAGCCGGTCAAGTTCAGGCCTGTCACAGTCAGAAAAAGATAGTTAAAACAGGATATTAGAATTGGGGTTTCGTACAAAGGTATCGCCTGTTCCCCCTCCAGGGCGTACTGCCATGATCAATAGGAGGATGTTCCTTGGGTTCCCAAAATGCCATATGCCTCTTGTCATCATGCCCTTCAAGGTCACCCAGATGGCCGTTGGTACGTTTGCCATTAGCATTTATGCCTTCAGCATAGCCAGCGCCATCGTCATCCTCAACGAAATTGTCATCATCCATGGACCCAAGGATATCATCTAACGAGTCCGGTGTCTCCTCTCTTTGTCTATACCCCGTTCCTTCCTTTGGTCTGTTCACCATCGGCCGCCTGACATTGCCAGACATCTCATTCAGAGCGCCAGAAACTAAAGGAGCTGCCTCCAACATCTTGTCCAGAAGCGACCTATATTCCCGCGGAACAAAATGCTCGTATATAAAGAGCTCTCCATCAGAAGTCGTGAACGAAAGGGAGTTATCAGTCGGATGCCAGGCGAGATTGATTACGTTTGCGAAATCATAGCGTCGGAGGATGTTCTGCGTCTTCGTCTCCCAAAGCAATATCTGGCCATCTGCTCCAGCAGTCGCAAGGAGAGCGCCATTTGGAGACCAGCTGACGGCGGTTACATCTCCGTTGTGGCCACCAGAGAAAACTTTCTGTTTCGTCCAATCGGCGGTAGAAAAGACAGCGATGTCTCTCGTTGCCTGCGCTGCTGCAAAAGCTGTTCCATCAGGATGCCACACTGCTCTCGACGTCGCCTCGTCTTCAGCTTCGAGCCTCCGAATCACCCCGTCGAGTTTTCGTACCAACTCCGGTTCCTCGGAGACCATCGAATAGATGTATAGAAGCCCGTCCGTACAGGATACTGCAACATAGCGCCCACTCGGATCGAAGGTGACATGCTTCACCCCCTTCGTCTGCTCTCGAAGGTACTTTACTTTCGTCATGTCTTCAATATTGACGATTTTCACGGTGAGTTCACTGCTCCCGCGTCAGCTCTCTCCGGCCATTACTCATGATACAGGCGTCGTCCGCGCGACTCACTCGCTGGCGACAGCAACCCATTCTCCATCCTTGGAAATTGCGACGTCTCTCACAGGCAGAGCGCATCGCACCAGAAGCTTATCCATCTTGCCGGATTGTATATCGTATTGCCAGACCGTTCCGTCTTCTGCGCCCATGATGAAAGATTCATTCTGACCTTCACATCAGCCTGATTCACCAGACGGGCATAAGCTGAAAGCACCCACGGTCGCAGCAACCCCAAAGTGCCCCTCCACACCTTCATCGATAGTGGTTGGTTCTCCATCCTGTCCGATTGTGTAAATCCGGATCGCAGAGTTCGAGCCTGCGGTAATCACACGTCGACCATCAGGTGTGTATGTCAGAACAGTCGTTCCGGGGGTGTCTGCGAACAGTTTCAATGCACCGGTTAGCAGGAGAACTTAGAAGACGAGACAGTTACGCTGATGAATTGCAAAATCGGAGATGTACTCACGGGCTGGCCTGCCCCTTGGGCGAACCGCTTCCGAGCTCATTGTAGAAGCGGCTCAAAGTCAGAAGAGAAAGGCAATTCAGCAGCAACAAGACGAAAGAGGCCTTAATGCAGAGCTGAATTGGAGCTTCTGGTCTCGATGGTATTGCCAAGTTGGACCGCAAGACCCGCTCGTCTTGCGGAACACAGGCCGACGCGTCAAGTGCCGGGACGCGTCGCGCGCGGCTACGCACGGATCGCATGTTTATATAACCCAAATAGGGAAAGCAGCGGCTTAGGGCTTAGGGCTAGGCTTAAGATGTTTTAAAGGACCTCACTTACTGAACACAGCACTGTAGGATGATGTACAATATTTGGATGTTTTCTGATTCAGAGGACGGAAAGAGAGGGCACTGTACCTTTTCATGTTCTTTAGTATGCCAGTCTTTTCAGCGAGGCGGTAGGAGGCCTAATAACTGGTACGGTACGCAAATACTCTCCTCAGGTAACATGAAAACACAGTATTCAGTCTAAGGGAAATCAACAATATTGTTACTAAGCTGCATTGTCTAGCCTTTGCGACCACTGAGAATGTTAAGTATAACATGCTGGCGCAGCAATGGACAGAAGAAGTGATGCTATATTACAAATGCCCATTACGTGACACAGGGCAAGTTCAAAGGTTCACGTTGGATACGGTACATACATTCGCGACCTCTATAGGAGTAAACGTCCGCCGATAGTATCTATGGTATGGTTCTTCTCTATTCCAAATTTTGGATTATAGTAGATATGATGCATACATACCAGGTCTAGTTAACGTCAACACGTCGCGGTCCAGCGGCTGTCAGAAAATCGAAATCGACCCCGTCCTGCGCCTGATTCACGGATCGCTCATACAAACCGCGGTAACCTCTCCTATTCCTCCTCTCTAAGAACGCCGTTTCCTCCACGAGGGCTTTCTTCCGCTCTGCAATCCGAGCCCGCATTTCCTCATCCGAGATCTCCAGCTGCAGCTTCCTGCTCTCCACGTCACAGGTGATGATGTCGCCAGTTCGGACGATCCCGAACGGTGAGTCTGGAAGCGCCGATTCGGGCGAGATGTGCAAGATAATGGTGCCCCCTGCGGTTCCAGACATACGTCCGTCCGAGAGCCGCAACATGTCCTTCACGCCCGCAGCAGCGAGCTTGCGTGGGATTGGGATGAGGCCTGCCTCCGGCATGCCAGGGTTCCCGATGGGTCCGATGCCTTTCAGGACGAGCACCGAGTCCTTCGTTACGGGGAGCTCTGGGTCGTCGATTCGTCTGGCAAGGTCGGCGGAATTCTCGAAGACAACGGCAGGGCCGGAATGAGAGAGAAGCGAACGGTCTTTGGACGCGGAAGCTTTCATCACCGCACCATCAGGGGCGATGTTACCTCGCAGCACGACGAGAGAGGATGATGGGTAAAGGGGATCCGAGAGAGGTCGGATAATCTGTCGGGAATAGGGAAAAGTGCGGAAAGGCGAGGAGTCAAGGACCTCACCCAGCGTCTGGCCAGAAATAGTCATCGCGGAGAGGTGTAGAAGCGGACGGAGAGTATGCAGCAGGGCCGGCATACCTCCAGCGTTGTGAAAGTCGTTCATGTAGTTGTCGCCGCTTGGTTTGAGGTCAATCAAAAGCGGTGTCTTGCGGCCAATTTCGTCGAAAGTCTGCAAGGTGATGACACCCTGAAGTTTGGGATGCCGGTTGGCGATGGCCATGAGATGCACCACGGCATTTGTCGATCCACCAATCGCCTGGAGCACTGTTATGGCATTGAGGAACGATTCCTTGGAGAGGATCTCCTGCGGCGTTCGCTTTGCTTTGGCGACAGAAACGGCGTTCGCACCCGTCTCCTCTGCGATCCTGAGACGGCTAGAGGAAACCGCTGGAGCAGAAGCGCCCCGAAGAGGCATCAACCCCAGAGCAGCCGTAATGCAAGCCATCGTACTTGCGGTGCCCATTACACCGCATGTTCCCGCCTGGACAGCAGTCAGAAAATACCTGCATTAATCACAGGGCAGACAAGATTGATACTTACTGTCGGTGCTAGTTCTTCGTTGATGGCTGATATCTCCTCGATATCAATCTCGTTTGCTCGATATGCCGCCCAGTTATTTCGGCAATCCGTGCAAGCACCGAGCCTCTGGCCGCGATGACTGCCTGGCATCATCGGACCGGCGATAAGAGGAAGTACTGGCTTGTTGGCAGAAATGCCGCCCATCAGCTGCGCGGGGACGGTCTTATCGCAGCCTGTTCCCCGTCAGAATTGTTGTATAGATCTATTACAGTCTCTTCAAGTCTACGTATAATAAGGCAACATTATATGGCGACGTTACTGTCGATGTGTTACGCACCTCCGATCATGATACAAGCATCCAGCGGCTGGGCCCGAATCATCTCCTCCGTATCCATGCTCATGAGATTCCTCAGGAACATGCTCGTTGGATGCGCAAACGACTCGTGCAGACTGATGGTGGGAAAGTCGATGGCCAACCCCCCGTTGAGCTGCACCCCGCGCTTGGCGGCCTCGATGAGCTGCGGGACGTTGGCATTGCAGGGATTGAAGCTAGAGTAGGTGTTGATGATGCCGACGATGGGGCGAGAGAGAGCATCGTCCGAGTATCCCAGCGCCTTGATGAAGGCCTTGCGGAGGAACAGAGAGAAATGAGCGTCACCGTAGGAGGTCAGGCCCTGCCGCAGCCCCCAGGCGGGCTGTATCGCCCTGGACAGATCGTAGTCTGCGCCAGGGCTGTTTGTTTCCTCGTCCTGCTGCGGCATCGCGGTGACGGTCGGGTCATCCTCGGCGTCGCGAACATACAGACGAGGATGTTCTATGCTGACAATATGTCCCCCAAGATTCGGTGACGAAGATGCCGAGAGGCCATCGTCGTATGTCGTATTCGATGATCCTAAAACGATTCCGATGCGATGTGTTTTCCCCGCCGGAGCAACTCCGGATCTCGGATTCTTCTCCGTCCAGCTTCGATACAATGTTTCTCTAGGAGTGCGTCCATACTGAAACCCACGATGCTTCCCAGGCTAGGAAGTTGATTTCTCGAGTGATGTCCATCCGCGTAGATTATTCCGTCGATCGTGACGATCGATCCGTACAGACCGGCCGCCCTGCTATGTATATATGTACACAGCCACAAACATCGCTGGAAGATGAGTTCGTGCGCTTTCAATGCACAAGCAAAAGAACCAGTATGCTAGAAGAAAACCGCATACAGGATATGAAGACAACTTTGTCGCTTCTTTCTAGAATTCTTATTAATTCTAACCGTCATATATGGTGGGCGATGGATGATTCTCGATATGGCACAGCAGATCAAATTCAGGGATCGGAAAATTCTATGCGATAAACAGTGTGTATGCCATACGCACAATAAACTCCTGGCACAGATTGAAACGGCAGCGAAAGCAATTGTTCAAAATCCCCCGCTTCTAAACTGCAACGACGATGACGATCAAAATGTCAGTAATATACACCATTTACACCCTCTGGCTCATCCGGACTCTGATGTCTTTCTTAGGAAGGAAAGCTGTGCTCGCCGGCCTATGTCCCGGCATCTTCCAGCCTTGCTTATCCGCCGGTTCAATATCCCACATGGAGAGAATTGCTGCAGTAAATGCAAGGATCTCCCGCTCCGCAAAGATACGCCCTTTGCACATCGTCATGCCTCCCCCATATGGACTGAGCGTGCGCATATCTGCTGACTCTTTTCCTGTGTCAGGATCCGTCAGGATAAAGCGGCGTGGATCAAATTTCTCCGGATCGGGGAAGTAACGCGGGTCCTTATTGTGCACGCCATGCGGAATGGCGATGTACTCCCCTTTTCGGAAGCTGTATGTCCGTGGTTCACTGAGACCATCGAGTGCGGCGTCTTCGACGGATTCAGTAAGAGTTAGGTCCGCTGTAAGCTCTCTGTAAGAGAAAGGGGCCGTGTCCATCCGCATGGTTTCGTAGTAAGTGGCCTTAAGAAGGGGACAGGAATTGAGCAGGCCGTCCAGGTTAATAGAGATCCGTGGAGGCTCCGCGAATGGTAGTCCCGTCTCTTCGGGAGTAGCGCGGGTGACTTTGACATAGGGTGCAATCTCCTCCCGAACTCTGGTGAGAAGCGTTGGATCAGCAAGGATGTGGAAAAGGTTCCAGAAAACAACATTGGACGAGTTGACATTCATGGCCCAGAGGATCACAAAGTCCCCAGGCGCGCTGGCACTGGGTGCAAATCCCGCCTTTTTCCAGCTTCTCATACGCTCCTTCATCGGTTCGGAAACGTCATCGAGGTCGCGAAACTCAAAACCGGGATCCCTGTCTTCCTCGAAAGCAGCAAATGCCTTGTGAAAGATCTCAAAAAGACGGATGAGACGATGGCGGGCAGCATACGCTGCTGATATTCCAGGTGACGGGAGCCATCTTGGCGCCCCCATAAGTAGTGCATTGAATTCGTTGTCAAACTTCCAAAGATCCTCCAGCAGATTGGGGTAGGCTTCGACAAACGCTGTGCCCATGAGCACAGAGGTAGTGATATGGGCGACAAAATTTCTGATCAACGCAAAAAGATTCGCCTCACAAGTTGGACGACTGCATCCATCAATCACCACAACATTACTCGGTCTCTCCCAGTCATACTGATCAACAACGCTGTGAGAGAAGGAGACCAGGTTGGGAGTCTCATTCTGGATGCGACGAACCGCAGCAGACGAAATATCAGTCACGTACGGTTCCCGCATCAACATGTTAATGGCATTGTGCGTCGCCTTGCGGTCATCGGGATTCATATTGCGAATGGGACCCTTGTCACCGAAGACCTTCGCCAGGACGTAGTTCGCAAAGGAGTCGAAGGTCGCTCCCCGATAGTTGAAAAGGGTTTTCGCCATTGATGGAGAACACACCATGTTATGAGTCGTTCCACCAATGTAGAGGCTGAAAACAGGCTCATTCATGGCTTCCCTTTACTCACATTAGCCTTTAGAAATTGATGATATGTTAGATGTGGGAAAGTCAGTACCTAGCCTGTGCAATAAACCTTTGATAGCCCTTGAAGAAGGAGAAGCCATGTCCGATCCACGGGATCCAGTAAGGAGGAGTCCTTACAGGTCGGGGCTCTCCACGAACTGCCTTCTTAGGGCGGCTCTCAAGACCGGAGATGATCCGTGTGGCGATGCATGAGAACAGAAGCACTGCAATTAGGGTCTGCCACATCAAAACCGATGAAGTGTCCTTGACGGCCTGTATCAGCCCCTTCGACGGCAACGAGACGTAACTCTCCATGGCTGATATAAGAAATCCAAAAGTACCCCTAGAGGCCAGAAGAAGCGCCCGGTCCTCAGGGTGCGGACGGGAAGCAAGATGCTGTCAGCAACAAAGATAGAGAGACCCGAGGAGGCCAGCAGGGGTGTCTACGAAACAGAAAGGGCCGGAAATGCTATGTTCAAGAGATGAGATGAAAATATCATGAAGGTAAAGAAAATGCAGTGCTCCCCGTACTCAGCGACATCTTTTGCTCCAGCATCATGTACCGAACATGTCAGGTTATTGCAACGGTGTTGTTCATCGCCAATCAAAGCCTGGACGAGCCAGGTGGTCCTAGCGCTTCTTGCTTACATCAGCACTCCCCCCCCCCC
>Ga0207767_1000283_pt1 | contig 42323 bp, 30 predicted proteins | sample HigsolmetaGSP17D_FD_184845 | JGI IMG/M metagenome (GOLD analysis project Ga0207767, IMG submission 184845) | High solid enriched microbial communities from the Joint BioEnergy Institute, USA - SP1-7-D (SPAdes) | ecosystem: Engineered > Bioreactor > SSF (Solid state fermentation) > Aerobic >... | reverse complement strand
GGAAGCGATCAGCTTACCTACAAGGGAATACGGCGTAGGTACAGAGGTGGGATCTGGGATCGACAGTTGCTAGCTGGAGACGGGACGGGGGCTGGACTGAGATGAGGCTGGTCGGAGTGCGAAGGACGAGGTCGTGGCAGAAGTCCTCCGCACTCCGTCCTGACGCTGAGGACGCGAGCCTCGCCACGCCGTCCAGAGCATCTACACACGTACTACAAGTATTACTCCGTACCGTATCGACAGGCAGAGTACTTCTGCCGCCGCCGCGTTCCGCAGCAGAGGCAGGTACCGCCGCGCCGGTGACGTCCTCGTTACCGGACTCCGTACCGGGCCGCAAGCCGAGGTCGAGCACGTGTGGAGAGCCGTCGTCGATACCCCGGACAGAGAGAGCATCTCAACTCCTCCAACCTCCTCCCTCCATCTCCTCTCCTCCTCACGCCGGTGCTGGAGCGCCTCATCCACCGCTCGACGAAGCACAATGGCCGGCCGGGGCTCCCAGGGTCCTTCCATCCCGGACTGGCAGCGCCGGTCCCGCTCTGCCTCTCCCGACCAGCCCTCCTCCGCCGCATCCGCCCAGAGCTCCCAAGACGCGCCCGACACAGCGTCCAGAGCCACCCTCCTGGAGCAGGCCGCCAGGTTTCTCCGCGATGAAGCTGTCCGCGACGCACCGACGGACCGCAAGATCGCTTTCCTCGAGTCCAAGGGGCTGAGGAGTGACGAGATCCAGAAGCTCCTGGGCGTCACCCGCAACGCGGAGGCAACGAGCCAGGAAAAGAGGGACGACCAGACCCCTTCTCCAACGCCCTCGGAGTCTAGTTCAGAAGCATCATCATCTTCTTCAGAGACGCCGTCATCGTCGTCGACATCGTCATCGCAGAATGCCCCGACTCCTGCGTCCTCCTCCTCCTCTTCCACGTCTTCCTCCGCCACGACGACGACAACGACGACAGCGACCTCCCGCGACGTTCCCCCCATCATCACATACCCAGAATTCCTCCTCAAACCCGCGAGCCCCCCTCCGCTGTTCACCTTCCGCAGCATCCTCTACACCCTCTACGGCGCCGCCGGTCTGGCAGCCAGCATCTACGGCGCGAGCGAGTTCCTCGTGAAACCCATGCTCTCAACTCTGACCAGCGCCCGGCACGAGCTCGCCCAGACGGCGCAGCGGAATCTCAAGAAGCTGAACGAGAAGCTGGAGCAGAACGTCTCCACCATCCCGCCCTATCCCGTCGCCTCCCGGACAGCTGCAGCGAAAAATAATAATAATAATAATAATAATAATAATAATGCCTCCGACTTGGACGACTCGGAATCTGTCACCTCGGACCCAACGGAGCTCTTCCACCGCGACATCGCGACGCAGACGACTCCAGATCTGCTCTACCGCGGAACCAGCACGCCATCCTACGCCTACTCCTCCACCACCGACGCAGACTCGGACAGCAGCAACATCGATCCGATCAAGACCGTCGCGGCCCACACGAGGCGCCTGGACATCATCCGGTCGCACCTGCGCGAGTTCCTCGACGCCGAGACCCAGGCCGCCGTCTCCGACGACATCGTCAAGGACCGCCTCAGCGAGCTGCAGGCCTACCTCGACAGCCTGACGTACAGCGGCTCGAGCTACCTCAGCTCCAGCTTCTACAACAACTTCTACGGCTACGGCGCGGCCGGCGCGGGCTTCGGAAACTACAGCAACAGCGTCGTCGGCGCCATGACGGGCATGGGCAAGGGCGAGGAGAACGCGATCAACAACATCAAGGCCGAGATCCGGAGCCTTAAAGGTGCCCTGCTGAGCGCGAAGAATTTCCCCGCGGTTCGTGGGGCCAGGATGCCTGTTCCCGGTGTGGGGAGATGAGATGTGACGTGATGTGATAATCTAGACACTAAGTAGGATTCTGCCATTGTGGCTTTTCTTTTCTCCTTCCTTTTTTACCACTCTATTTTGCGGAAATATGAAATATGAAACATGCATGTAGTTTGATAGTCAGATTTACGCACTGGTCCCATCAGGTGTGGGCGACTAATATATCTAGATGAATGAATGAATCAGTATAAATACACTACCTACCTATCTACCTAATCTAGGTTCATACTTTTGTTCTGTACCTTTTCTCGATCATATACACATGGTACCTTGGTAACATTTTTTTCCCCTCATTATAAATTCAGATCCTGAACAGCACTGCCCCGTCCGTGCTGTGCTGTGCTGTGTTGTGCTCGCTGATCGAGCCGGAAGCCAGAGACCGAAGAGCTCAGACTAAGCAAGCACATGATACATGTACTGTACAGTATATACATCCTGAGCAGCAGCAGGATAGTATTATCATGATAAAAGGTAGAAAGAAGAACCGTGTGGATCGGACAGCGACCAACTGAATAAACATTACACTGTACTATATAGATTATCAATATCAATATCGAGATAAATCTGCCCTGTCCACACCGCCTACTAGGTACTATACGTAAGTTAGCTAGGATACTGTAGTAAATGAGTGAATGAATGAATTCAGTGTGTTGTTTTACATATCCTCCCCGAAGCCCAAACTGGAACTTCTTGTACATAGATCAATGATGTGAATGTGAGTGTATTATTCTAACAGTCTAGCTAAGTCTAGTTGAGAATCCCCCATCCTTAAACACGATTAATGACTCCCAAGGAGCGCTCCTGGCGACAATATCCATACATCAATCAATCAATTGATCTCCTCTCCGCCCGGAAGACGGACGCGGTACCCCGTAACTTCACGGATGTGGTCCGCGACCGCCTTGATTGGAGTGACGTAGCAAGCCGCAGAGATCTCTATCCCACCCCATACAACGCCAATCAGCTTTCCATGGGTCTTTGTGATCACAAAGGCGCCGGAATCGCCATAGTCGCAGAACATGGGGGTGCCATTACCCTCTGGGACAATTGCCAATTCCATCGACACGGATGCTCGGGGTGTGTGTCTGAAAGATATGAAACTCTCGACACGGTTCGCAACTCCCTCAGTCAACCCCGAAGTGCGACCGATCTTGAAGACCTTGGTCCCTTTTTGAACATCTGCTGCGGACCAGGAGCTGACGGTGTTGATGGTCAATGGTTCCTGTGACGATGTTAGCTGCGGCAGAGACCCTTCATCAATTGTTGGGGTTTTCTTGAGAATGTTTGTTCCGATCCGCTCCGGCTTCAATTCAATAAGCCCCCAGTCAAGTACGCAACGATATGTTGGAGAGAGTCCACAGCCGGAGCTGGCGAAAAATGTCCCGATTTCTTTATCAGCAGACTTGACGTGTGCGATTTTCCGCATAAAGAGAGAGATGTGCGAACGAACATAGGCCAGATCCCTGTTAATAGACGCCAACGTAGTTGCATCTGCATGGTGCTCCTGCATCTGACACCTGAGTTTCATGTCAAGGTAATGGTACATCCCTAGAGACTCAAAGTCTTTAGCGAGATTATTCTCATGGTCTGGTATACTAGGATGTGAGACTGGGACGAGATCTTTAGCATCCTTAGCTTGTGCAATGAACGGCTCTGGGTTGAGGTTAGTCAATCTGCAACAATAACTTGGAGTGCTCCAAGGTACCACATGTACGCCGGCAGGATCATCACCCACTTACCAAAATGATCAGCTGGAGGCAGATCAAACTTTGTCACATCATAAGGCCGAAGAACATGGTGACAGGTAAGACCGCAAATCTTCTTCTCTGGAACTCCCTGTTTGCCAAAAAGTTCTAGGTAACCACCAAAGGTGCCAGTTGACCATAGAAATTGGCAGGGCCCGATACTGTCACCTATCTGAGGTTGGAAGTGGTATGGGACATCAATAGTCACCTTGTGCTTAGAGGCGTAGAGCTGAAGGTCGCCTTCAACAATCTCAACGAACAGATAACCTATAGTGATGATCTAGGTTAGTTCCATTAACTTTTATACACAATGATAGAGTGGGAAACATACCAGATAGCACATGGATCTCATGGAGCAGAGGCTGAAGATGATCGGTCTCTAGTGTAAGCTCTTGAACAGTGATGACAACTGAGGTATCGTCATGAGTGCTGCTCTTTTGCGTGAGTTGCCTGCGCTGAAAACATTCGACTGCGACCCATTTTAGGCCTGCCTGGTCCAACTTGTCCATAATCTGACGGGCCACATCTCTCCAACGCGGCACGATCGGATGATGATCATCCACAACGAAGGAGCGGATTGGAAGAGGCGTGTTATCCGGATCCTCATGTAGAAAAAAGCCCATTTTGGGCAGATTGTTGGCGGTCTTGGTATGAGGGTTGAACGGGTAGATGACCCTAGCCGGAGAAGTCTGTGGCGCCATTTGAAACCTCGAGTCAGTGGACAGTCGCAGAAGTGTGGATGCTAGAGAATCGATCAGGAAAGTCTTTGCCTCGCATGCAGCAAGGGGTTTAAAATATTTTGCAGCCGACATCATATCCCTTGACAGTGGCACAGTGCCCTCTGTGGTTGGAGAGCATCAAGCTTCCAGATCCAGGTAGATGGGATGTTGCTATTTATAAGTATTTGGTGATGACTGGCAGCCCTTTGTGCTTACTGTGAGAGCTGAGAAAGTCTGTCAGGTTCTGTGAACATCCTTGGAAGGCAGACACTCTTCTTTATCTGTTGGATGCTTAACAATTAGTCCTTTCAGGTCACAGCTTATTGTCTCCAAATGCCAGCCAAACTCACTGAATGAAGCTAGCACGGCACATACTTAGGTATGTTTGTTCATGGCGCGCCATGAGCTATGTAGGTTTTCTTTGACATCTTCAGTGGTATATGCCTCTTTATGTATGTTACTGATTTGTCGATCTATTCCATTCAATGCAATGAAGAAGGAAGAAGAAAAAGTTATATATGACAACCTCGTAACCTGGCGTACCTAGGTATATAATGTCTAGCATCCGCTGTGCCAAACAATGCTTGAGTCTACATGCAAATATATGTACAGTGCAGTACAGTATAACGAGAAGCATTTCGATGATAAGAAGATGGAGGTATGCGGGTGCAAGAAAGAGAGGGAGAGAAAAGAGCGGGGAGGTAGCTACCAGACAGGTATACATACCTACTTCTAATCATGCAATGTGCAGCCTCGCAGGTGAAGGGAAGGAACCCTATGGAAGGCCAGGGACGGAAGAAAGGACTCCTGCCCAACAAAGCGGAGAGACCCATTGCTCTGGACTTCAAACTCAGGATGCGAGACCCGCCACTTGCTGTTATCAAAGCTGTTGATATCACAAAGATATGCAGAATTCTTTTTTTGAATGTTCTCAACTCGGCACAGTATATAATATATATTTTGGCAAATGTTCTATCCTAGGTTTCATCTCCTTTAGAACTACATAGAGCAGAGAAAGGACACAGACTGATGTGATGTGATGCAATTCGTCTCTGAATACATCAGGTACATGCTTTACTACCATCCAAGCTGATCCAACTGCAAGGGCCTCGGTGTCTACGTTTATGTATCCTAATGAAAAAGGACGGACACCTTATAATTAATGGTATCAAGATAGCTTTGCGGAGAAGGATGGAGGAGGTAAGTTTTGAAGGACTGGAGTAGCATGCCTTCTTATGATAAGTGCCTAGATTTATCTATTACACTAAGTGCTAAATGAGGTCACAATGCTTTCCTTGGCCAGCCAAGGAGGGGGGAAAGGGAAGGGGGGAAATAAGAAAATGAGTCATGACGACTTCTCATTTCCCTGGTATGTCAGATCATCTCAGGAGATACAAACGTAGCCTTCGACAAGCTCAATGATCGCACGACCTGTAAGTAATGATCTAGGTTAGTTCCGAACCATTGTTTAATCTATACATATTATTATAGATTTTATGTACGGGGTACGAACCTCCAGATAGATCATAGATCTCGTGAAGCATGCACTGAATCTGCCTAGTCACCAGTGGAAGCTTTGACACAGTAATGACAATCAAGGTATCGTGAGGATCACTGCTGTTCTCCGTGAGCTGCCTCCACGAACACTCCATTGCAACCCATGACACACGTGCATCGTTCAACTTGTTGACGATCTCACTGCGCGGATCATCCGGACCAGACAAAGTCAGGGGATCATCATTCACGACAGAGGAGGGCACTGGAAGTCGATCCCGATAGCGGAAGTCAGTTGGGGGAAGATTGTTGGTATGAGAATTGAATGGATAGATGATCCGTTTAGCTTGAGGAGTGAGTGGCGGCGCCATTTGAAACTTCGAGTCGGTGGATGATCGTAGTCGTGTAGATAGATGCTGGAGCATCGATCAGGTTTTAAATACTTTACAGCCAACATCATGTACATTGACAATGATATACTGGTTGAAGAGCTCCATCAAGCTTTCCAAGTAGACGGGATGTTGCTATTTGACAGAAAGTGCTAGAGATAACCAGAATCCAATGGTGGGATTGCTCACTGTGGGAGCTGAGAGAGAAAGTGCGTCAGGCCCCATGAACGCCCCGGGAGGGTAGATTCTCCTTTGTTCTGTCAATTACTGGCTTCAGGTCATAGCTTATTGTCTCAAAATGCCAACCAAACTCCCTGAATGAGGCGTGCACATACTGACTATATTAGTGGTAAGCCCTGTCGCTTGCTATTAACAAAGCTGTTGAGATCACAAAGAAAAGAAGAATGCTCCTTTTTTAATTAAGCAAAGTGACTGCTATTGTATAGTGACTTCCTGCTGTAAGATCCGCCCATTTCACTCTATCCAAAGCAAACAGCAGTAAATAGACAGCGTACTTATCAAGTATCTAACCTGGTATATTCCGTAGTCCATGTTAGGGAGTATGAAATGGAATGCAAGAGACCGCCCATGATGCAACGATCTGTCGAATCGATCACCCTCCACTTTCTTTTCCCCTTCACTACCAGCGCAGACGGATTTGACCTTGAATCTGAACCTGAAATTTCAGAGCAGGAGATCTATTAACGAATTGACGACCGCCGCATGGAACCATGAGCTTTGGCCACCTGACAGGAGTCCACGTCGATGACGCATATGACCGGACCTAGTGTCCTGACTTAGTTCCGTCGCTGAAGGGCAGATATTTACAGTAGTGTCTTTGCATGACGTCTTTCCCAACCATAATTCCAAGAATAAAGAACAAGGAATTAGAAAAGGATCATCTATCCACAAAATATGAATATGATAGCATTTCTCCTAGAGACTACTTCGATTTTCTCGAGCAGCTAGGAAAGAACATGGGCACGTCAAATGAGGCGCGAACGTGAAAATAATGGATTAAAAAGATGTGGAGATTGGTGAAAAACTAGACTACCAGAAAGTGTTCCATAGACAAGTACAAAGCGTAGAGGGGCCAGCACATAGGACGAAAAGAGAGAACCGGTCCCTTTCGAGAGGTCTCCTCTTTCGCTTTTCAAAGCTCTATCCTAGTCTTGCTGTCTGCATAGCGTCACATGGGTATTCGAGTCTCTCACCCTCAAGCAGAGATGACAGAGCCACACCAAGATCACACACTGGCATCTTAAGGCGTGGCTTTGCTCATGCTAATGAGCCGCTTCACTCCAACCTACGTCGCGCTATCAGCATATCTTCTAAAAGAGGCAAGAGTCAGAGTCAAGCGCCAGAGGGGGTACTCACCATCCAGTTGCCACACTCATCGGTCCGGTTTGTCAGGATGTCCAGATGGATAGCCCTAGCCGTCTCGTAGTCTCGCGCCTGTATGGCCCGGGCCAACTCGACCATATCTGCCACAGTATTCGGCTTGAGCAAGTCCTCATTGTTAAGGTGGTCAAAGAGGATGTTCAGCCGCCGTTCTGCATCGTCAACTTGGGCTTTGAAGGAAGAAGGCGCACGAGCTTTAACACGCTGCATATCCGCGTTCAGAATTTCATATATAGGCATGGCGTTTGCCGGTATGTGGGAACGGTCACCCGGTGCTTGGAAGAAAGGTTAGCGAATCGAGACCAAGCATGAGGTATCTGAGCCACTTACGGTATTTCGAAGGCGCCGGCGAGTCCTTCTTCTGTGACTGCGCCGTGCTTGGCCTTGAGTTTTGGGAAGGGGTTTGTTGCGGAGGCTGCTGGAAGTGCTGTGGCGCAGCCGCTTGAGGCGGGGGCGGAACAGGAGCTCTGGACACTGGCGGAGGCGTCGCTGGTTGAGAGGCAGGAGCCGGAGCATACCTGTTCGATGGGGGAGGGCCGGACGGAGGGGCATTGTAAGGAGAAGGGCCACGCGGTATTGGTGGTGGCACGCCCATTCCTTGCGCGGTTGGGGGCGACTGGGGCAATGAAGCGTACGGATTCGCAGGCGATGACGGAGAGCCTGCTGATGGCGGCGAAGTCACACGGGGAGGGGGAGCGGAACCTTTAGGTGGTGGTGGAACTGAACTTCGCTGTCCGGCCATGGGGGGTCCAGGGGGTGGAGGACCTTGAGCGCCCTGGGGGGCTTGGTTAGGGAACGGAGAGGTAATAGGTGCGACACCAGCACCCGGGGTTCCTCGTCTTGACGTCGGAGGCTTCACAAACCCCTCAGGCAGATCATTCCATGCAGGGAGGTTTGTCGCCGTTGTATAGCTGGTGACGGGGGCCGAAGGCTGGCTCGAGGTACGAGGTGGAGGCGGGACGGAAGAGCCAGAGGGTTGAGCACCGAAGGCTTGCGGAGGAGGACCGGAGGAGGGCTTCATTGGCTGAGGAGGCTGATACCCAGCGGGAGTATAGCCTCCAGCGGCGATAGACGCATACGGGTTCGTTGGCTGTGTCGCTGGTGCTGGTGCTGATGCCGCCGTCGGAGGAGCGTAGGGATTAGTTGATGGTGTCGGACCGCCAGAAGCATACGTCTGCTGGGGAGGTTGGTAGACGTTGGGCTGCGGCAGAGACCTGGAGCCGGCCCTGGAAGTGGAGGTAGTATGCGTGTGAGTCGCGGTGGTCTTGGGGGCAGCTTGTCTCATCGCCAGCTTGATTCGGTTCCTTGAGACCTCCGCTACGGGATGCTTGTCCGGCACTAGGTCAAGGTACTTCTCCGCAACTTGCAGTCGCCCATGGGTTGCGACAACATCAGCATATTCGACATACTTGTCATAAAGCGCGCTGAGCTTCCAGTCGGATTCCTTCTCCCGTTCCGTGTCCTGGTAGTTGGTCACCTGGCGGAATATCGTCACCTTTTCGATCAGGCCCTGCAAAGCACGGACATGGATGGAGAAGCTGGACTCGTTGGGGGCATTTTCAACGCCCTTCTGCTCATTCTCACGAAGCTCGTCAATCCAAATGGCAACAACCTTCTCCAGCTTGGAACCGGCCAGGTAACAGAAGGATGCGTCTTTGCGAGCTGACTTGTCATCGGTGTTCCTGATCTGCTCTTCTATCCGGTCACCGAGAGCTTCGCAGAGATCCGAGAACTCCTTCTCGTCAGCAAAAGTGCAGAGCGCCGCCATGACCTCCTTCCAATTAGACAGATCAGCGTTGTATACAACATCCCACAGATTCTTGCCCACGATAGACGCGAGCAGGCGAACGTAGCTGGGGCCCCCGGCTTGCTTCGAGAAATAGGCTTCCTGTGCCTTCTCAATACATTTTTGACCCCCACAGATAGCAATCATGAAGGCGTCTGACATCCGGTCCTCTTGAAGCGCGACCTCAAGTGCCTTCTCAAATTCTCCGAGGAGAAGAGCCCTTATGATTCGCCTGTCTGCTTCAGACTCGGAACCAGTATAGATCTGGAACGGGTTGTTGGTCCTGGCGCCCTTTGACGCGGCCAAATCGGTCAAGAAGTTGTCTCCTTCCGCACTCGTTTCGAATATAGAAGTCAATCGCTTATGCTTCTTCGCGCCCGGCCCGCGGGATTCCTTCTCGGACACTCCATTGGTTTCCTCCTTTTCTTCCTTGCCCAACCCAAGCTTGGCCAACCCGTCAGCTGCCTCGTCGACCTGGCTTGAAAAACCGAGGTAATCTACAAGCGCCTTTCTAGGATTGTCGGACATCAGAGTCTCTATGACCTTCCAGTCGGCTTTCTCCTCTTCAGTCTGCGCATTGGCGATCCTCGATTCACAGATGCCTCGAATATCGCCTTCCTTGAGCGCGTTCTCGAAGCTTTCACTCGCACTGCCGACAGTTGAATCCACCTCGAACGGAGTGATCTTGATCTTCGAGGCGCGTTTACCCTTCTCAACCAATCCAATGGAAACGACTCTGCCTCCAAAACCGAAGGATGCCGTAGCAGGTCGCTCTAGCCATTTGGGAGCTTTCGGCAATGAGAACGTGGAGATCTGAGGTTGGGTCTGGGCCTTCGCAAAGAAGTCTTCGCCATCAAGGGCTTGGTTTTGGGTCGCAAGCGCCTGGGCAGTCTCAGTACGGGTACTCTGGATAGTCTGAATGGAGATCTTTCCGTCGAATGAGGCAGTGGCGAAAAAGTTAGGGTTGTGAGGATTCCAACGAGTTTGGAATGTCCAGTTCGTAACGACGGGAAACTCTCCGTAAGCCTCACCGGTCTGAGGGTTCCAGCAGATCGTGCGGTTATCCTTGCCGGCGGAAAGAAGGAGGTCTGGATCCTGAGCGCACCAAGATAGTGACAGAACACCCGATTCGTGTCCTCTTAGAGTCCTTTCCGGGGCATGTGAATTGCGGAGATCCCAGACCAAGATCAAAGGATCGGATTCCAGAGGTATGGCAGTGATCAGCTTAGTGGAGTTATCCGGGTCCCACGCCACAGCGCTGACAGCCTTCCTGCCCAGGTTGTTCAGCGTCAAACTCTCCTTCTTAGTTTTGACATCCCAGACAGTCACAAAGCCGGCATTGCTGCCCGTGACCATGATATGTGCGACCTTCTTATTCCAGTCCAAGCACTCGATGTCATCTGCGCGGGCGGCAGTACTTCCAAGCCGGAATGGATTTTCAACATTGTTGAGATCGGTAATGTAGAGCTGCAGATCGATTAGCAGCTGTCCGTGCACCACGGAGTAGCCTTTTCTGTAAACGTACCTCGCCTTTCGCTCCTCCAGTGGCAAGGAGGTTCGAGTGTCTGGGGTTGAACTGGAGTGCCTTGATTGCCCCTGAATGCTTCGAAGACCTCGCCATCAAAGGGTCACTGTGCGTCGTCAGTGAACGGAGTAGCTTATCTTCAACAAGACAACGGACCTCGCTCCGCTGAGCAGTTTATCAGCGTCCCATATATCCAAGGAGCCATTCTCCAAGGCACCAGCTATGACACCTCGAGTATTGTCATCAGACTCTGCCCAGGCAAGGTCGTTGAACCTGGAAACGTATTTTAGTCAGCAATCTGACGGCGCCATACAGCTAGGACATCATCCTCCAAAAAATCTCATACCCCGAGTCGGTGCCAATCTTAGCTACTGGTTGCAACTCCGCCACCGCTCCCTCACGATCCAGTCCCAGATCCCAAAGTTCCAGGCATGTTTCGTTTGAGAAATCGGCATCAACGGCACCTGCACGAGTTCCGGTAGCAATGAACGGCGACGCCGCCCCGGGAGACCAAGCGAAGGTGGCCGTCCGGGGAATCTCCCTCAGACGCACCATGCTGATGACGGGGGAGCGAAGGGGATACAGAGAAGGGAGGTAGGTTGCGAGTTTAACAAGCAGAACGCGAGATCATGAAATTAATAAATGTATAACAAAGAGAGTAAGGGCGAGGTAAAATATCCCTTGTGCTGTCCACGCCAAGGGATGTATGTTTGGTGAAATTCAAATGCAAGAAGTCACCAGCAAATACCTGGATTCATCCAGGTGTCCTTCTGGATGCGATCTCCTTGGGGAAACCGGAGGCGCACTAGGCTCGCCAAGCGCGCGCCTCCGTACCATTCACGTGATATCAATCTTGGGCAGAGCCCGGACGCCGACTTGGGTCTCTTTCACGGCATCGATGCCCCGCCACAGGATCAAGCGCTATTTTCTGCGCGCTCCTGGCTCATGACTGAATGAAACTCTCTGTTGGCCTTACTGCTGGTATTTCGCACCATGTCCGAAGCCGCACGCCTCAAGAGCACCGTCTACGTGGGAGGCCTCGACCAAGCCGTTACGGAACAGACGCTCATCGAGGCATTCCTCCCCTTTGGTGAGATCGTCGACGTCACGCTCCCCAAGCCTGATCTCCCGTCCTCCACCGATAACCATAGGGGTTTCGGTTATGTCGAGTTCGAACTCCCGCAGGATGCCAAGGAAGCTATCGACAATATGGACCAAAGCGAACTGTACGGCCGAATTATCAAAGTTGCAGCGGCCAAACCGCAGAAGGAGAGCAATGAAGGACTAGGCAGCAAGACGGCCATATGGGAACAGGTGAGTTAGGTTCTGCTGGTGAGCGTTACTGCGACATTTTACTGGGTACTGACTACTGGGGTATAGGAGGGATATTTGGCAAAACACGCCGTCAGCGAGGAAGATAGGCTAGCTGCTGAACGGGCCAGGATGGCGGCAAGCAACCGTCCAGAGGACCCAATGCAAGGACTGGAAGGGCTAGATGTTGCTGGCCCCGATCCGGAGTGAGCGATATCTGAAAATCAAACAGCGAGATAAAAGATTGGGAGCGAAGCGATCGTAATATTGCTACTACTCCACCAAAACTCCACAATCAGAGCCCTGCTATATACACATGCCGCCAAAATGGTCTTGAGACCCCGTCACCCCGCGCACATTCGGCAGAATCAGCTTCCCGTCACGTCGATACTGCAGGTCTCCGCACGCCTTGGTGGCGGGTTGCCCTCCACATTGAACAATATCATCAATAGTACATTTACTGGCGGTCTTCAGGTCGGCTCCGAGACAGACGCAGAGTCTTGTCCGTCAGCAGCTTCTTGGTACCGGAGTAGATGGCAGCTGAGACAGCGACACTGTAATTATCGGATTAGCTGGGGTGAAGGAAAGTCGGAACAGCGGCCCTCGCTTTGTCATTGCGGGGCAGAAAATCTGTATAGAGCCTACCTCAGAACGATGCCTGTTGTAGATAATCGTTAGCCAACCAATTGTCTTAGCTAGTAGAGAAATTCGAGGACCACATACCAAGAGGAATCAACTCTGGGGGAATCTTCTTCAGGGTCCGGAGACGCTGGGAAATAGTATGAGCTGGCAGCCGCGGTCAGTTCGGTCCCTTGTCAATTGGCGAAATGGAAAGAGTTGATCGCAATGACAAAAGGGTTCATACCGCTCTGGTTCTCCTTCTGTAGAAGCACGTCAGCAAGATCCCGACAGAAATCGTCACTAGCTCCAAGATGGCGGGGCCGGACTTACAGGAGTGGGGTAGAAGAAGGGCCGAGAGGCCTGCATCCTCAGGACACGGGTGGGATACATGGTGAATTGAACTGGAGGTAGCTGGCAGGAGGAGGCTCTTCGGAGGGGCTGCCGCGGTGGTGACGTGAAGCTTTCGAGGTGGGAGAAAGGAACGGATGTCGTAGTTCGGGTGTTTAGGAAACCATGCGCCACGAGTGGCTCGCTAGCCGGCTGCGGCGAATCCGGCTTCACAGCTCCGCCGGTCATTCCACCCGTCACCACCCCTCGGTGCAAGCTCTCTTCAACCATCGCTCACGCTTTCGACCACGACCATCCGCTGTCTCGAAACGCCTCAATTGCGCTTCACCACCTCTACCCGTCAAGATGGTTGCCATTCCTCAGCCCGATCCCGATGAGCCTTGGGAGACCAAGCCCTTCAAGTTCGTGACAGGTAAGCTCTTGCAAGCCGTCTGCAAGGCCCAATTATCGTGAAGAAGTGTCGATTGCTAAGTTCAACACAGCCGGTACGTACAGGATACAGTTATTATCGATTGCAAGACCAACTTGACCGCCTGACCACGGGCGGACGCGCTCGTGAACGTTGCTGACTTCGTTTCTCCTGGGCAAACAGGCTACGACGCCCGCTTTCCAAACCAGAACCAGTACGGCACCTTCGCCCTTAATTCACCGCAATGGAATTTGCTGACGCTATTCCCCAAGGACAAAGCACTGCTGGCAGAACTACGTTGACTACCACAAGTGTATCAACGCCAGAGGCGAGGACTTCCGCCCATGCCGCCAGGTAACTCACCCCAATCTCACATAGCCGCCCTCATTGATTGGCCTCTGCGACCCCATACGAATTGGGCATCGATTGGCTCCTTGGTGAATATTGTTTGGCTGACCGTGCGAAATTAACAGTTCTACCTTGCCTACCGCTCCCTGTGCCCCAAGTCCTGGACCGACAGGTGGGATGACCAACGCGGTAAGTATTCCTTGCATCTATATTCCCTTTATGCCGCTTTGCTCGTGTCAAGTAAACGTCTTGGGAGATACGTTTCTGACAGTCCGACCAGAGGCTGGCAACTTCCCTGCTCGTCTGAACTAGATCACGAATACCCGTTGTTGATCTGTTACCAAGACCTTCACGTCGATGACCCAAGCTTTAGTCTATCAGATGAAGCTGGGAGGAATGCTCTTCCCGTCACCTGGGTCTTTTTGGAGACGAGGGGAATGTTGTATATAGAATCGCGTCGGAGAATCGAAAAAGAATCTTTTCCAACCTTACTGAACCGTACTTTTCCAGAAGAGGCACGGACTATATATCATTGTAGATCTTCTTCGCAGACAGTAATCTTTCCCCCTTTCTCACATACATTGATTTATCCCAGCCTTTCGGATGCTTTTCCTCGCGCAAGGCAAAGCCTAGGCAAGGCCCTGCACGTGACCTCGCTTACGCCCTCTTCCTCCCGTCCGAAACGCCTAAATCATCCGATTCTCGGGTGCCGCCCCGGAAGGTACAAATTTGGAAACGCACTGTGTACATGGCAGCCTTGGGGCCTTTGGCAGACTCAGTTATGAGAACAGAACCAAAGTCTCTCATTACTTGCGAGAATATGCTTTTTCTTAGGCTGACGATCTGTCCCAGAGATGCACAGCCGAGGATGTCGGTTTCTCCATGACGTGCCCTTTCAGGGGCTCTTTGATGGCCTCCACAGCAGTCTTATCGCTTCGAGTATTCGATACCAGATATCAATCATGATCTACGTGCAAAACGCCAAGACAGACAGCACGGAGCAGTTTGGGGACGTTTCTTCCCCACTGCTCGGCGGTGTTTCTCACACGAAAGCTCTGAATGTTTAACTATAATGGATATTTTAAACGAAACGGCCTGGATCCCCATTGGCAACGTTTTACCAGTGGGACAACAGTTGTCTATTCAATTATTGCGGTTGCCACTGGAAGGATTCATTAATGGTGTGTACCCACTGATGGAGGCTCGGTTTTGAAGCCGCTCTTGGATTTCTCCTGGCCCAGAGACCTCACGGTTGCCCTAGGACCTGGATCTCTTCAATGCCTCTGTAATATGATTCATTAATCAGCTCTTGATGTCTAGGTTTTCTATAGATTAAAATTGACCATTTACGAAAAATTGGATGTTCCTTATGAAGACGTGAGAGATTTGTTGATCAATTTCAAGGGTTACTCAACTGTTGACAGTTACATAAGAATTCCAAATCATCAATCTTATCAGCGGGATTTATTCAGTGAGGATCGCTGGCTTCAAAGCCAAGGGCACCATGGGAACCTGATCCTGTCAATGAATACGCACCAGTGAATGCTTCTATTTCTTCCAGGGGCAACTGCAGTCGCCGATCTCGCAGTTGACGTGACGATTTTGGTCCTTGCCCAACTGCTCCGATATCACTGAAGTTTTCATGGATGCCGCTCGTATTTTATTTGCAATTTTAGGACAAACAAGCAGGTTTTGAATAATAAACCCAACATCCAATAATATTGTTCTTTGATCAATTTAACTAACCAAATCAGCAGATCCTGACTTTGCTGTTAGCGAATGGGTCTAACTTCACTGTTGCCTTTAATATGTAGGGTCTGACATACCCCCTTGGAGGCTATGATCGCCAGAACCCCCTGGGCCTATGTTAAAGTCAAATTCCAAGGAGCTCTTCACAAATTGTCCGATACATGCAAGAGATACCGCCTAGAAGCGTAAGTGCAAATATCTAGATATGGTCAAACACCTAGGTCTGTGATATGGGCTGCTAGGTAGACTATTAGTACAAAATTTAGATTACTTTGACCAAGAAGGTAAGACAGATCGCCATAAATTCTGCCATATGCTGTCGCAGCCAACAAGAAGCCCGACTGCCAAGAAATTAGTGAGTGACAGATGGGAAATGATTTAAGTTTTATCCGAGCAATTGGGCGTTTGGGTCCTTATGTATTATTTATGACATGGAGATTCTGTCTCGATATCGTCTTCTGGCGCCGGTTTTCTTTTTAGCTCAGGGATTTCTTTGGTCTGCGCACTCAGAGTTACACCTACATACGCAATCCCCATTCTTTCCTCATGTATACAGCCCTGCCTCTGTACTTCCAGTCATTCGTTCATTATCCTACTTAATATTATGTTCACAAACCTCGAGTCAGCATTTAGCTTTCGATTTAGATAGTATATATACGGTTTTACGCCAACAATGGGCCCCGTATTGCGATTGAGACACGTCCTCGCGATATCTGCTGCCCTTACTACTTTGGCAGCAGCGGATATCTGTTCAACCCTTAAGACCCAAGGCGTGAATGTCGACGCTCCCGTGGAAATCAAATACGAAACCGAATTGCTTGACTACTGGTCAGCCGCATGCTCGGATCTTCGTCCGAAGTGCATACTTTTCCCATCCAGCGCTGAGGAGGTGGCCGACATAGTCCGGCAACTCCATGGCACAGATGACCTTTTTGCCGTCAAGTCGGGCGGTCATATGCCGAATAACGGGTTCGCAAGCGTCCAGGACGGCGTGCTCATTTCAACCAAGAATCTGAACCAAGTTGAATATGATCCGGATACCCAGACGGCCGTCATTGGACCCGGACTCAAGTGGGAAGAGGCTGAGAAGGGCCTCAAGGGGACGGGTCGGACTGTTGTAGGTGGCCGCCTCGGTGGTGTTGGAGTCGGGGGTTATATGCTCGGAGGCAAGCTTTATCATATACCAGAAAGCTCTTATGAGCGTTGGATTCTAATCCTTTATATTGCAGGAGGATTGAGTTTCTTGAGCTCCCAGTACGGATGGGCAGCGAACAACGTGGTCAACTTCGAAGTGGTTCTTGCGAACGGTACAATTGTCAACGCCAATGCTGAGGAGAATGCCGGTAGGAAGAGCCCTTTTTGCATTTCTTTTTTTGGTTGTGTTCAATCGCAATTAAGCAAGTCTAGACCTTTTCCTTTCCCTGAAGGGCGGCGGCAACAACTTCGGAATCGTAACGGCATACACTCTAAAAACACACCCTATGGACCACAAAGTACGTCGTCCCCTTGCCATACATAAATTCATTCATTTTCGTTGGAAATTCCTGACAGCCAGCAGGTATGGGGCGGTAACTACTTCTTCACCCCGAGTAAGACTTCTCAGATCCTCGAAGCTCTCCGGGACTTTACCGAACACTACCCGGACAACAAGGCTGGTATTATCGTCACAAGCGAGAAGGGTGCCCTGGTCGACAGCTGGATCATGTTCCTGTTCTATGATGGACCCAGTCCTCCTGAGGGTGTATTCGATAACTTCACTGCCATTGGCCCTATTCTCGATATCACGAAGACGTGGCATAGCTACTACGATATGGTCAGTTTGACCACTGTCGTCTAACAACCCTAGTGATATACATGCATGGACTTCTAACTGACGTATATATATTTCCTGCTCTTATAGCTCAAACACAACGACAAATTCATCCTGCAGTAGGTCCCCCGTCTTCGTTTCCGTCCGGTGAGAGAGCGACCGACTAAGAATGATCACAGCGGACAACGATACACCATCGCCACCGAAACAACTCCTCTACCCAACAAGACTGTTGGGGGCGAAGTCATGCAGTCATTCTACGACCATTGGCACAATGTCATCAAGACCATCCTTGACGTGCCTGGCGCGCTGGGCTCCATCGCCTTCCAGCCGCTGCCACGCACGATCACCAGCAAAGCCAAGGGACTCGGTGGTGTAAGATAACCTTGAGACGCCCGTCTTCTACCCTCCTGATCCCACTAATAAATATATCATCTCCATCAAGATCCCCATATACCATACCATATACTATATTACTCACAATAGCAACGCAGGACCTCCTCGACTTCCCCACCGACCACGACTACCTCATCATCGAGCTCGACATCTCCTACCTCTTCGCCGCCGACGACGTACAAGTAGACTTCGCCCTGCAGAACATCTACGCGGGCCTGAACAACCTCGTCGACGGCCACGTCGACCGCGGCCGCCTGCCGGACGTCTACCGCCCCCTGTTCATGAACGACGCCTACTTCCGCCAGGACTACTGGGGGCGGCTGCGGACGAGGACGAGGGAGGTGGCGCGGTGGACGCGGCGGAGGTATGACCCGGAGGGGTTCTTCCAGAGGAGGACGAGTGGGGGGTTCAGGTTGGGTTGAATCGAGTTGAATAGGGTTTGGACTGCTAAGTTAAGGAGGGTCTGGATTATTATGATTATTATTATTTTCTATTCTTATACATCACTATTCTTGCGATTAACATTAATATTAATGATTAATCCCATCCGGGGCATTTGTTGTATATATGCAGAGATGTATAGCAGCCTTCATGCATGTTTGATGACTGCTCTGCCTTTATTCTAACTGCCAACATTCAGTTAAAGTGCTGAATTTGCTATTCTCCATATTCATCCGTAGTCTGCATTTTTCTGGCATATTGTATATGTACGTAGCAAAGTATGTATCTACCTAACAGAATGCAAAGTTTCAATTTTACATATTTTGAAGGATAAGATAGCCTCCTGCCAGAGCCATTATTACATACCTAGAATGTATATATAGATATCCTAGTAGCATCTGGTTCAGCTTTGTGTTTACATCTGTAAGTAGGCATTCTCGAGCAACGTAGTCGAACCCTAAAATCCCAGATGGTATCCAATTGCAGATGTGGTGTGCGTCTACATGCAGGTACACGTCTTGGTATCATCAAACCAACTGCACGGGAAGAGATTGCGCAATAAACACACAAGAAAATAAAATGATATCCAAAAACAGACAGCCGTGGTATAGTATAACTCTCTTGCAAATTTGTAGTCGCTTTCCTTCAAGGAAAAGGAAAAAAAAAATAAGGCATCTATCCTGTACGCTTGACACAGCATGCGTACCTCTCTCCCTGTCTATATGTCTATCTACCTAAGATAGCCTTAGATATGCGGGACATGTATGTACATTATGGCTAACGAATGGGTGGTTTGCGTCGCATGTCCTAAATGTTGATCAGCAGCTCGACTCGCGGCGGAGATAGGGAACTATATTCAAAAGTGCTGCCGCCATTTCTTCAATGAAAAGGCAGAGCCATGTGGTGACAGTTATATCCAGGGCGAATACCAGGCGATCGTTTGGCTGAACCTCGTTGGTTGAGCATGTGGGAAGGGAAGGGACCTGTTTGAACCGCCCGGTGTGTGCGCTGCTGACATGAGTCGAGCAAGGTTAAAGGCGAATGCCAAAATTCCGACCCATTTTATATGCAAGATCAGCCTCTTCTTTCCTTTTTCTTTTTCAAGAAACTGTACATATTTTGTCATCTAGATCCTGCCGTCATTCGGTATGCCTTTCAGCAATCGGTAGATCTTCTTATGTTGTTCAAGGAACAGGAATGTCGCGATGGTATGGGGACCGAGGCGGATGAAGCTGGGAACCCAGCCCCGGAACACCCAGCTGACACCCTCCTTGAGGTAGATATCTCTTAGGAGGCCAACGACGCCGTGGCCATGGGTCTCTGCCGGCGAGGCGCTCATGACACGGGTCTTGATCACGTCGACCGGGCTGCAGACCGTGGTCGCAACGAATCCTGCAAGGAAGGACGCCGTGAAGTGCGTGTAGAGGTTGTCGGCCATTCCGACCTTATCGATACACAGCCGTTTGAAGGTGTCATACGACGCGAGCTGCGACGCCGTCATGAGCACGGCCCGGATCGAATTGGGCCAGACACCTCGGAACAAGCTGCTGGGCCCCTCAGTACGGGTCATCTGGACCAGACCATGGAAGGCATGTTTGTAATTCCGTCGCTTCTCAGGAGGGAGGGCCGCATCGGCCTGCATCCGTACGTTGAGAACGTCGGCGGGATTACCCGCAAGGCCACCGAGAAAGCCCGAGGTACAGGCCATAGCAATTAAGGTGGGGAGACCAGGAGGTGAGGAGGAGGATGAGAAGTGTGATTTGAGCTCTTCGTACACACCGAAGCGGGTCGTGGAATAGGTCAGCTGCCGGAGGATCGATGCGGAGAGCTGGGAAATGTGTCAGAAGTCAAAATCCCAGTTTTGAAAAATGCTATGGTCAATGGGCACACATACACCGCTGTAAAGCCCGAGGAACCCGTCATTCTTGAAAACGTACACAAAAGTGCGCAGCATGCCCTTGGGGGCCCCAGGAGCACGCGTTTGTAAGCGGACCTAAATCAAAGAACTTTTTGTCAGGACAAGGGGACGTAAAGCGTCGTCGTTTCCGCCACAAGAAATTATTTTGTAATATACCTTCACTAGACAAGCACTGTCAGCATAGAATAATTTCTCGACTCAATGGCAACGGGCTAGTCTTACCCAGGTCCAGAGGATGAGTTACCGCAGCGGCGAAGCAGGAGGCCGATCCGCCAAACCAGAAAGGATAATGCACCTTCTGTCTTGGCTGCTGCGCCCTGGAATCCTCTAACTTGCCGCTGCCTGCCATCTTGACGACGAAGCAGTGAGCATTAGAATGCCCGGGGCAAGCGAAAAGAGCGGAGAGGTTCTGCTCGAGCTGGAGAACGAGGGACTTGGGAATTGGAGAAGGGTTCGGACTTCGCGCCGTGAGAGGTTGATAATGCCGACCGAAGATTTTCGGAACGCGGGGCCCGTGGCCAGGGACCGTCGTGACAAGAAGCCTGTTTCGGAAGGCAGCCCGAGTCACGGCAAACCGCGAGGTCTGTCAGACGGTGTACATAGATCTACAGTGTAGACGCTCCATCCTCGTGCAGGCTGGGGTGTTATTACAGATAGAGGCTGCAGGCGGTTTGTTCTCAACTGGCACGATGTCTGAGCAGATAATGTTGATATCTCCCTTTATGTTTACTTTGCTGTCTGCGCAGGCACCGGAACATGCCGAACATCGCGCCGTAAAGTCGAGACGCGCCGGTCAGGTTGACAGCAAGATATTTCAGTCAATTATGGCAATTCTTACCAATTGCGCAGATTCAAACCTGATAATAAACACGAGGCTAGTTACCAATTACGGATAGCTTTGTGGTACCTAACTGCCTTGGGAGATCAGCCTTGCCAACAGTAGGAAAGGCCAATCCCGCATTGATAGATTGGCCCTGTCAAGCATCCTGTCAGGCATATCAAAGTGAAACCTGCGATCATTGTTATTAAAAACTTATAGCCGCGCCCATCATGGATTACATGCGGAATCGCGCTGATACGCCACTATGCATAGAGGCAGATGTCGGCCTCGGCGGCGCGGTTAACCCGGCCCGAACGTGCGAGGGAAACATCTTGGAGCTCAGCGCTTCAAGATCGAGGACCCCGCAACAGCGCATACGCAGACGACAACCCTCTCGAAGAGGAGGTCGGGAATATGCGACTGCTTGCCACGGGAAGAGCCCTGCGCGCAGGCAGTGGCAGGTGGTCAATTGCTTCCTGTCGAGGAAGGACACTCGTTCCGCCCTCGCATCTCCAGTATACTGCCGGTGTTGGCCTGAGATACTCGAGCTCTACATCTGCTTGGACGAATGACGCAGTAATCGAGCGCACCAAATCTGCACCTACTAATCAGCAGCGTCGTCTGACGACCTCTGCACAGCAAACCATCACTATCGGGGGTTACCCATACCCAGCCGACGAATGGACGAATACTCCAGAGACGATCCTCTCGCACGTCGGTCGCGGGTTATATCTTGACGAGAATCACCCTCTCACAATTACCCGAAGACTCATTGAAAGCCAGTTTCCTGGCCCTGTTTACGGCAATTATGTCGAACAGAACCCCGTCGTTTCCACCGCTCAGAATTTCGATGTCCTCGGTTTTCCTCCAGATCATCCGGGTCGCAGCCGCACCGACACCTACTATGTCAATAGGGATACCGTTTTGAGAACACACACGAGTGCCCATCAGCAGGCTTATTTCAAGCGCATGAATCAGAATGGGAAGACACACCCAGAGGAGGTGGGATATACAGTGGTGGCCGATGTCTACCGGCGGGATGCAATCGACCGGAGCCACTACCCGGTTTTCCACCAGATGGAAGGCGCCAGGTTGTGGAAGCGCCCAAAGACTGATCCCTTGAGGTATTCTGCTCAGACTTCCGCTGCTATCATGGAAGATGTAAAGAAAATTCCCGTTCACGACATGGTGGTCGATGACCCCAATCCTACGATCCACCCGGAGAGGAATCCCCTTCAGGCGGAACATCACAGCGCCGAGGAGGTGGAGGCTATAGCTGCACACCTCAAGCGGTCACTCGAACGCATGGTTCTCAAGATATTCTCGGAGGCCAGTAAAGCCGCCGACGGGTCTTCGAGCCCAAAGCAGGACCCCCTGAAGGTCCGATGGGTCGAGGCGTATTTCCCCTTCACGAGCCCTTCCTGGGAACTCGAAGTGTTCTGGCAGGGCGACTGGCTCGAGATCCTCGGCTGCGGTGTCATAAAGCAGGATCTGCTCATCAACTCCGACGTCCCCGACCGTGTCGGATGGGCCTTTGGGCTGGGGCTCGAGCGTATAGCCATGCTCCTCTTCAACATCCCGGACATCCGTCTCTTCTGGTCCCGAGACGAACGGTTCCTCTCGCAGTTCAAGGCCGGCAAGATCACCCGATTTGAACCCTTCTCCAAGTACCCGGCCTGCTACAAGGACGTGGCGTTCTGGCTGCCGTCGTCGGCTGCCACAGGCGCCGGCGCTCCGGGCGGCGTCATGCCTTTCCACGAGAACGACATCATGGAGATCGTCCGGGACGTTGCGGGCAACACTGCAGAGGACGTCAAGCTCGTTGACGAGTTTACGCACCCGAAGACGGGCAGGAAGAGCATGTGCTACCGGATCAACTACAGGAGTCTGGAGCGCACGCTGACCAACAAAGAGACGAATGAGCTGCACGAGAAGGTGAGGACGAGACTGGTGGAGAAGCTGGGAGTCGAATTACGATGATTATCGGACGCGGCGCTTTTCCCTCCACATTTTGGCCCTCGCCTTCGAAGAAGTCGCATGTACAGTATATCTGTGATAGATATCAGATCCTAAAATGTAAAATACCTTTCGTCCACTCACACCTTCCTTCCAGTGCTGTCCTAGGGTGTCCTTGATAGCCATACGCTTCTTGTTTTTGTTCCCGGATAATCTCCAAAAGGCAGATAGATAGTGCATGCAGAGATAGCCTCTGGACCCGGTTCAACCGACATGTCTCTATTATTGTACTGTACCTCCAGCTTTTCTATCATCCTTTTGGAGCTCATCCCTAGATGACAATGGACGTCCCATCCTGAATGGGAAGATAGCAAAGAACACAGTCAAAGGGACATAAACAAGACAGAAACATAATGCCTTGTGCCCCCGTGTCATGCCATACCCACGCCAGCCAATGCCAGTTCCAAAAGCAGAAGCACTTTAAGAAGGGGGGAGACGACGGTTGTTGTATAGGCGTCATATTGCGACAGATGATGAGAGGAGAGGGGGGTGTTAGGGGGTGTTAGGAGGTGCTATCGGGCAAAATAGCAAGGTAGGGCGTTATTCTACATGTGCATTCATATCCATACCACAGGCTGGCAGCTTAAAAACACAATATCAATATGGAGAAATACCGAGAAAGAGATCATGCCCGTGTCAACCTTATTGTTCATATGTTTCCCCGTCAGGTGCGGCTTGGTATATTGTACAGAGGAGAGTTTCGAGGATAGGGGTTACGAGATGCGGTTGAGAGGAGGGAGAAGGGAGAGAAAGATATGGGTCGGCAGTCAAAGGTAGTCGAATTCGTTTAAGAGTTCTTGACGACGCCAACCTTGGCGGCCTATTAAAGGGAAGTCAGCCGTCAAAGGTCCACCAGCTGAAAAGAGGAAGGGAAGATCACCCACCCTCAGAACTCTGCCGTTCAGAATGAAACCCTTGCTCTGGACATGCATGATGTCGCCATCTTCCTTATCCTCCACCTTGGCCATGAAGGTAGCCTCGTGCAGGTTCGGGTCGAACTTCTGAGGCTTGCCATCCTCAGTAGGTTCACCGGGGTCGAACCTCTCCAGACCATGCTTCTTCAGCGTGCTCATCAGGATGCTCTCGGTCATCTTCAGGCCCGTGTAGAGGTCAATCAGGTCCTTGTTTGCCTCGTTCTCCGGGGCATTGATCTTCTCAGCTGGAACTGTGGAGAGCGCGCGCTCGAAGTTGTCGACCGTCTCCAGAAGGTCGGTAGCGAACTTCTGGATGGCAAAGGTACGGGCGACTTCAATGTCGCGCCTGGTGCGCTCCTGGAGGTTACGGAATTCCGCGACCGATCGGAGGTATTTGTCCTGTTACGAATGATCAATTTTGTCCGTGACTATGTACCCAGTGGAATGTTGCATGAATTGGTGCGGAAGATAGTTCCGGAGGTGTGTATAACCTCAAGGATGCTGAGATGGTAAAATACCTTCAAGTCAATGATTTGCTTCTTGCTCTCTTCTAGCTCCTTTTTCAGCGGATCTCCTTCAGCTTTCTCCTCAGGTTCCTTCTCGGCCTCCTGCTTGGCCTCCCCCTCCTGTGCCGGAGGGGCCTCCTTCTCGGCTTCCTTCTTGGCCTCTTTCTCTGCAGGAGCAGCCTCCTTCTCGTTTTCCTTCTTTTCCTTGTTGTTTTCAGCCTCTGAAGAATAGAAACGTTGGGCTACTTGAGGAGCAAGACGCCTGGTTGATCGAGGGAGCTGCTGCAACGGCGATGTGCGCCTGAGCGGCGATGATGCGGCAGGTATGGAGCGGAAAGAAAGCGCAGATCTGGCGATCTGGCCATGTCTTAACAGCGTCCGTTGAATCATGATATCTGAGAGGAATTGGATACGGCTTAAAGAGAGCCTAGAGGGATGCGCTGTGTTTTGTGGAAATAATATACAGGTGACGAATGTTTCGTTGCATCACCGAGCGAGTTTCGCTACTCGAAAATTGAGAGCTCTGGAAAAACCAACACCGATCCTCCGGTCTTACATAACCTCCGCCGGTCCTCTTCTTGGCCCCTCCCTTGGCGTGACAATTTCATCTCTGGACTGTCCGGTTCATCATTCCCAGTAGTGACTGTCTTGATTGATGCACGTTGCCATTAATTAAATATCAGCTACTGTCTTGTGCCATACTTATTGGATGAGCCATAACTGGCCCATCAACTTAGGATTTTGATCCCTACTGCCGTCCGACGTTACCAGTCTTACGCTTCCTTTTATTCTCCAGCTCCCAGAGACCTAAGACAGCCTATCTATGTCTGGCTAATGTGATAAATTCTGACTATATTATCAATTATCGATGATGAAAGGCAACAAAGACACGCCGGTTATGACATGAATATGGGCAGCTCCACTAACAAGCATGAGCCATTACCTATGTAAAATGAACACATGCATTATAACAATGGGTATGGCTAATGACTATACGCACAGCGCAAGGCAAAAAATATTTACATTATTGAATCTTATGAAATTCTGGTCACCCAACCCATCATCCAGTCCCATGTCAAATAACCCCTGTGGCCAGTACAAAATGCAAAAAAGAACAGATAGGGACAGACTGAACTGCTTCAGTGTCAGATGGACAAAAGTACCAATTCCGACAATATCCTTGACAGTCCGGAAACTTGTTTTTGATGCATTAGGGAATGACGAGGCCAACATTCACGAGGGGCCATCTCGGTATGAATAGAAAGCGATTCAAGCCAAGTCATTGTCATCCTGACGGGAAGAAATGCCGTTCCTGGACTCGGCCATAAGTTCCATCTCCTTTTCAATATCCGCGAGAAGAGCGTGCACCTTCGCATCCGCGTAAACTCCCGAATCCGCGTAGACTTTGATAGACTCGACGTCTTTGCGATTTACTCCCGGTTGGTCATCTGACTTCGCTGGGCTCTGTGGAGGTGTCTGCTCTTCAAATGCCTGAGACCCAGCTTTCGTCGTCTGTAATAACAAGGCCGCAGCCATGTGTTCTAGCAGCTTCTGTCTGACGCGAGTTCGCCGGTTTTCCGCATGCTCCAGCTTTATAACCCACTCGTCTATGGACAGATCAAGCTCCGCAAGTGCTTCTTCCTGTCTCAACATACTCTCCCTGCAAAATTTGGACACCCTTGGCGACTTGAGGTAGTTGATCATTCGTTCATGCAAATTCCGCCGTCCATTACGGAGAGAGTTGTGTGTATTGCGCAAGTATTCGCAGCGTTGATCGAGGATTCGGAGCTCCTTTTCAGCGGTTAGAACAACCTGATGGATAATTCGAATCAGCAGAGGACCCAGGACCCATACCTGTGACAGTGCCTTGACCTCTTTATATTTTAACACCTCGAATTTCTCAGCCTGGCTGCTGGCCTGCTCGTGCAGTTTTTCTATCTCCTCCGGTGAGAGAGCCGAGGAAGCCTCTCGTGGAGGGAGACCCGAAGGGAGGGTGATGAATGGGATATTCTCCTGAGAGGGGCGTCGCTTGCTCATTTTCCTTTCAAGGTTGTTCGGTTTTCTTTCAAGGGATCTGTCCTTCGTTGGCTGCCTGCCACGGTCCAGTATCGAAGTTCCAGAAGGATCTCGTTTACATTCCTGTCGTGCTGCTCGGTCCTGCTCATGTGTAGCGCCTGCAACATTCGGCCCTGCCGAAGCGCTTTCACTTCTCTTATGACGACGAGATTCTGACCTGTTCAAAAGATTCCACATGTGCGGAGAACGTCGCCCATCCATTGCAGTAGCTGCTCTCGGTCGAGAATATGAACCCTGCCACCTAGATGTGATAGGATTTGAGGAGGCTGATTCTAGGCGACTATTCGCGGTTGAGGCCTGGTTGTTCAGAGAAACGTCTGTTGCCGGCGGAGTATTGAACCTGGATTTTGGCGGTTGTGCTGTTGATGCCGTACGACGCAGCGTTCTTGGGGACTTGGGAGGTACCGCGGGTGGCTTATCGTCTTCTGAATTTGTGGCGTTTGGCTCTTTGTTCGGAGCATCCAGGTTCCTTTGATTCTGTCCTTCTGTTTCATCATCACTCAAAGGAAACGGACGTAATGCACTGTCATCCCCTTCCGGGGATAAAATGACAGGTTCAGAAACAGGCTCGAGAATGACATCCTCAAAAGGGCTTCGTGACCAGGAAGACCCCGGTGCACTATTTGATCTTTCGTGAATGGGAAATCTCCCTGGGATCGTCGCTATGACGCTTGTGAGCACAATGTTCTGAGCCCATACTATTATTCTAAGGATCGCACTTACGAGAATCCATGTAATTCTCCTGGACTGTGGTCATTGGCTCGATGCCGAGCTCTGGGAAACTGATCTTCCGCCGCCTCGAGAGGGGCCCTTCCTTGGGATGCTTGAGTTTCGTCGTCGAGCCGAAAGATGATTGCACTCCTGTTTCTCGAAGAGAAGGACTCGATTGGGTAGTCATCAATTCGTGGACCCGGCCAGATGGCGAAGGAATTGCTTTCTTGATTGATGGCCATAGTTGATATTTTGGCCGTTCTGCTGCACTTCGTGGACTCGTCGGCTCGTCGCTCTCCGGAATCTTGCTGCTGGTCTGGATCGGACGTTATGAGTATGCAACAATTCTTCTCTGTGGGGTTTGGCGGATGGTATTTCGGAACTCACCACTGCGTAAGTTTCTCTCGCCACAATATTGTTGAGACCGACGTTGACGTAAGGGTCCTGGGGACTCGTTAAAGACTGTACGAGGATATTCATTATTGCGCACGCCTAGCAAAATCTGCAGACGATAAGCTCCAGGATGACGACCAGCTGCAGTATATGTCTAGGGAGCCTGCAGTAAAAGCTACAGCCGCCAATATTATATCTAAGGATACGACTATTGCAATAAGGGAGAGGGCTATAATGGAGCTTATTATAACGTCTGTCAAGCCTCAAACGTCTATGCCAGCTACTAAGCAGCGGAAGGAACCCGTTTTCCTGTCACACAGGGCCACGAGCTACTAGTCAGGGCTTAGGTGCAGCACCTGCAGCTTGAAACAGTATCCATGCCGACCTTGAGGATTGGGCTACTGTAAGTTTTGTATCATGTACGGAATATGACCCTCCTCGTTCCTCTTCGGGCGGCGGCTTTCTGGGGTGCCAAGGGGCCGACGGCGGGACGTGCCACTCGAGAACCCGAACAGCGTAAACAATAGGGTCTTCTCCCGAGTCCAAGAAGATCTTAGGCTGCTCGTTGCTTAACGGCTGTTCTCACGCCCCGCCGGACCCCTACCCGAGGCGGCCTCGTAAAGAGCGGCAGGTCAGGCCCGCGAGACCGAGTTTACCTTCGCTGGGCCTGTAGCATCGTCCCTCTTGCTCCACAGATCGCTGTTGGTCTGGCACTGAATCTCCATTCGGATGAGGATGGAGGCGCCCACAGGCAGGCCTCGTGGAGGGAGGGGCTCTGCCCTGCCCTTCCATCGGTCCCTGTAAGCGAGGCGTTACTTCTGTCGTCCCTTGTCCTGGCCAAGTGCGGGTCTGACATTGACAGCTGCGGATTCTGCCTGTCACACTTGGAATGCCGTCCTTTCAGGACGAGGATGAGATACAGATGCATCTGGAATTAAGGTGCTACTCGCAGAAAGTGTCGTTCAGAGTCTGCACATAAGAAGTCGCCGTGGGAGAACGATCAGGGCCATCCCGTCCATTGCATACACTGCCTAGCCCGGATGTTTCGAGGCTCATTAATAATTGTCCGTATTCTCGCAGAATCATGAATGACCGTTGTTTTGATTGCCTCGAGGCATATATTGTTCTATGCCTCTCTTGATTATTGCCTCTAACGTGTCTACAGACTGATACGATGCAGGCCCTGACTTCCAATCCCTCCCATATCATCCAGCGCTGGGCATTCCCTGGCTCGACAGATTTTGCTGAATTGCTGATACTTTCAGCGAATCCTAGGTGGTCGCCGACTTGGAGAAATTGAGGTACAGTGCTCCATACACTACATGCCACACAGCACGGTGAGACTGTACCAGTTTTACTGTCCTCCTTGCAATCTTCTGCGGCTCAGTCCATAAGAGCAGGGCTTCGTCCTTTCAATTCCCATTATTCATAACCAAAAACAAGCGACGAAATATAGAGTCGGGTTCCGGCTCCCCGCCGCGCTGCGGAACCGGGAGCCCTTCGAGATTCCAGACGGTGTACGCAGTACGTGGTAAACCCCGCAAATTGCTGGTTGCAGCAATGTTGCTATAATAGGGGGCTGATAAGCGAAACTCAGCGGATGGCTCTAGCCGAATCGGAGGCCTCGAGAAGACGGGCTCTCCTCTTAATGGGCATCACGAGATTACCATGACTACGCTCACTTGATTTTGGTGTCTTGGCGGTGACAATTTCAGGAAAGTGTTCTAAGACTGCGGACGTTTTGCAGCGGATGTCGCGGACACTCCAGGATCCCGTCGCTTTAAGGTTCAGTCAAGTCGTCCAGGGAGCCAAGACTGTGAACCTCATGGTCTCTTTCACACTGACACGACCTCTCTGGTGAAGAAAATCTTCCACAGATATCAGGACGCAAACATGCCAGAATTAGTTTTGCGCAGCAGACTAGATCTCTATACGGGATATGCAATGTCTGCGAAACTCCGACAGCGCGGTACCGTCCGGGATATGATGTCTCCTATATCAAGCGATTGTTTCACAAAGATGCTTTGGACCTGTGACAGCGACTGCCACGAGGAGTTCCCGCCCGACTGATAGCCTCGTTAACCTAAACCCTTCTGAGGAAAACGCGGTCTCTGAGCATGCCTCAAGTGGCTTGTTTCGGAGGGACGGTTGTCCACGCTGGGTTAGGATTGACTCCACTCACTCGACTCTCTAAGTGTGATGGTTCAGGAGGGTTGAGCTCTAGGAGCGGAGGACATACCATAAAGAAACACAAACACATAGCCTGGTTATAACTGCCCTATTAAGAACCTCTTTGCTTGCAACATTCAATGCGATGTGGCGGAAACAGCGTTTGTTTCCCAAACAACACACAAACGACACGAGTCCTATTTCCTGCTCAATGCGCCGTCTCCGGGTCTAAACAATAGTCAAGGAGTAGGGATGGTCGATCTGTCAGCGACATTGACAAATCAACATACTCCGTACGACTGGTTGCTCTAGTATACCGAGTTCTCGGGACCGCGGCCGCTCGCCGCCGTCGCAGGTTTTGCCCTCTCTGGCTGCCTTTACGAGTCTTTACTCCGTGTCTTACGAACCTTAATATAGCAAGCGGACGGATCGTCAAATTGTCGCTGCAAATTCTTACCTCTGGTCTTTCGAATAATGCGGGCTCCTACTGTATAAAATGATGTGCTTATCCCTTCGTTGGCTTGAGCAGGCTGTAGCTTGGCCCATCTCTCTATGAACCCTCTCGATATTGCATAGCAGGAACCCTCAAGAGCCAGAGCGGACCTTTCATGCCATGCACAATATTTTTTGGTTGATATGTTACAGTGAGATCGTGCATGGCCTCGAGCCACGTCTCCACCGCAGCCGCAGCCTGGCCTGATTTTGGGCTGTGGGGTGCCGAGCAGCAGATCTTCTTGTCACAAGGGGCCTTAACGGGCACGAGAGACAAGCTTCATGAGCGGCTGCGTGGTTGACCACATCGACGGTCCCTATATGTGGGACGCAATATGGTCTAGAGAGCTCGAGACATTTTTGCTAGAGAATCGACCGGGTTCCCATGAACATCGTCAGACATTTTCAAGCAGGGACTAGTGGATTTTCAAGGAAGCAGAGTCGGACTCATCCATTTCATTGCTGCCCATGTACGTATAGTTGTCCCGGATTCCAGTCTGTCACTTTGAAAATCAACCCTCTCAACAAGGCTTTGCGATCTGCGACGGTCCCTTGACTTGTCAGACATTAGTAATACGGAGTTCTCCGGGCAACCCATCTTGCAGCCTGGTCCACGATCAAAGTTACCCAGGATGTGAGCACCGTTGAAAGGCGAAAGATGGGGTGGGCGTGGCCCATTGGACCGTTCTCGCCCTCAGATAACGCTAAATGTCCCATTCGGAGAATAAACCGATATTCAGATACGATTGGCGCTACTTTTAGTCGGGTTGGAGATGGCCGATTGTCGGTCGCGCTACGCAGCACGGTGTGTCTCCTCGAATGCTGCGCAATAAATTACCCAAGTCCTACTTTCCGTTCCTGAGCAGCATTTAATTATCAGATATTTAGAAGAGGGGGAGGGCAAATAAGACAGGTATACCATTTACATCCATCCTTTGATCGATGATATTTCATCTTCCCTGGATTCACATCCAGATTCGCAATACGATTCGGTGCTAAATATCTCCGGAGTAATCGCGCCGTTGATTCGGCAAGTTAGCACTGACCAATGTACGGAGATTGTACAGTTCAAGATCGACATGTCGCACAATCGATACTCCATACTCCATAGGGAGTACGGACTTCGGCAGACAGATCGATAGATAGACAGGAAGATAGCAGATAGACTTGAGGAGGTTGGCGGTCGAATCTCGATCGATAAGCACTACCTGGGGGCCTCCTCTTCTACCGGAAGACTGCAGGCGAACGATCGAGTCCTAAAAGGAATCCTGGGTTACACATACGCACGCCAGCGCATCCGAAAGACAGGTCGACCCTGTCCCTGTCCTTGCAGCCTTCACAGCATTCGTGAACCCGGAAACCGGATCACAAGCCAGGCTCATGATCAGGGAGCAGGGGGGATGGCATCGGAAGAGGTCAACCCCTGCAGAATACTCCGTACTTGGTCCGAGTCGTCAAGGTCAAGACGTCAAGAGCCACACAGCGGCCCTTGCAGCGGATTCTTGCCGCGTCCCCCGTGTGTCATCCATCCGTCGGATATTTTCCCGAGCATCTTCTTGCATCCGTGACCGGAGAAAAAAGATAGTATATTTATTCTACTGTTTGGGACACTTTAGGCCGGGCCGTTCCGAATTCCCTGCGTCCGCTATGACTACAGAGTAGTCCATGTTCGATCTCAAAGTCTGTACGACAAGTATATTACAAGGTAAGTTAAAATGTATATGAAGCAGTACTTAGCCAGCAGTAGGATCGGAATCGATGGCCGTCATTGTCATGATACCGCGTATGCAGAAGGTGGAGAAGAAGAAAAGCAAGGGGCTACAAATATGTATATAGATCGACTGCTTGGCGCGTGTGGAACGTTAGAGGACGTTTGGCAAGCAGAATAACAGGCAGGAGGCGCACAAGGAAGGGGGAAAAAAGGGAAAATTACCAGATCACAGCATAAACACTGCTCAATTCAAGCAAGATCGTATGTACATACCAAAAAAAGGTAATATCAAGAAACATGGATGGAACTTGAATCCAGGGCCTAGATCCCGATCGGATCCCGATGACGCCGCCTTGACCGCCTTCCGGCAGAATATAAGTTTCATGTGGTGATTGATGCTCTTACCTTAGTCCGTCCCCTCCTCCGAGTCCAAGTTCCAACTCCACTCGACCTGTCGGAGACAAAACCGAAAACTTCTTTTTCTCCTCCTTCTCCGGACCGGACGAAAGGGACAACGTCAGTAAGTCAAAGTCTCAAATCAATATTAATAAGACTAGAAAGTCCTTCGCGACAGCAGGGCGGGGAAACGACGGAGCTCGTGGATTTTCATGATAATCCACAGATCACCATGTGGGTTTGCTGTCTGATCGACGACATGGCCAGGCCATGTGCCCCTGCCCTGAAGCAAACAAAGTGGACCGGCGGTTTTGGCCACGCGGGTTTCGTTCAATCGGCAAGTGGGGAGGAGGGGGTGGTTGTTGAGATGCAGGTTCCGTAACCCGTTACAAACGTGAGGCAGAGGTAAAACGACGTAGCGAACGACCGAAGGAATAATAGGCCTTCGAGGATGTGGGATCTACTACTACCTGTCCAGGTAAGATACGAAGATAGGTACCTGAGGAAGGTAGGTAGGAAGGTACAGTACATACCTAGGTAGGCATGTGTTGATATGGGTGGACCGGCCATGTCGTTCTACGGGTGCGTGCTTCTTCTCTTCTTGCTTTTTATGCTGTCAACTCGAGTATAGTGGTTATGTTTATTCCAAATACTCGTGACTCCGTAGGATGTACATACTCAGTGCCTATGTATATGTTGTGATCCTGGGTACATGTACAGTATGTACATGTACATTACATCTACACAAGCACAGTCCATGAGTCCAGCATAGAAGATCTGGACAAACACTACTGTACAACATATCAGGTGCCTCCGATGCATCCTTCTGAACTATGTACTACACCAAGTATGCATTATGATTACTGCTTGACATCATGTACCATGTACCTACTGTACATAGGCCGAAACTGCAATTCCAGTTCTGGCTTCGGTCACGACGACAACATCCCCTTAGAAGTGTGAGTTCATGTACCTAGAGGATGGGTATGAGTATGGATATGGATATGAGCTTACGTAGGTACATGTACCTATGCGGACTGTACGGAATACATGATGGGGTACAGTACATGCTTAGCTACCTAGGAAACCTACATACCCACCCGCACAGTCTGGAGATTTCTCGGCCGTTTTGCGCGTGACTAAGCAATTAGAAATCAATGAATCAGTCAATCACCATGTAGTGAGGGACTGGTGGATACACACTTAATTCATGCTTGCTGAACAGGACCAAACCTCAATCCGGATAGGATGGTTCAAATGCTTACTCCAGATACAGAAGCAAGAATAGGAGGTAGCATAAGCATCTGCTGCAATGGCAGCTATCAAAACTAGTAGAGAGCGTATTTTGTTTTGGTGTGCATGATAATTACTATTAGACATCAGAGTTACCATTATCGATATATACCTATAGTACAGTATTATATAGGCTCTCCTCCTATTTTTTTGACGCGTGGGGGCGAAACTATCGATTAGAACGCGAAAAACATCAGCAGAGCAAAAGAAATGCGTTTCGGAACATTTTCGATCTATTATTAAGCATGAGAGCGCTCATAGCAATGCTAGAGTACTCCATAGCATTGCAGTATGTCCTATATTTGACACGTTGGGACGGACTATCGATACGTGAACTCGCACAAGATACTTGATTGTCGATAGGGGGGCCAACTCAGGGGCATTTCATACTCCGGAATCGAGATCCTATGTCCTGCAAAGAGCTTGGGGCGCTCTACGAGCTCTACACGGCGTATGGCCATGCATCGTCGCTCTCTCACCGCTGACGGAGGCGGGGTAACAAGCAACCCCCTGCATCGATCCCAGCCACATATAGATACAATTCGTCGGATACTCTCCGAGACCCTACTATACCTTATTGTGCAGCTATGTACGCAGGACGCCGATGGTATGTGCCGAGGCTGAGTTTCTGCAGCACTTTTTTTTGATCCCGACGAGCATGTGTCTCCGGCACTGGGACCGTTCTCCAGGGGTAAGTGCAGACATAGCAGTGACTGGACTCCTGCAAGATGAGTGTAGCTCGCTAGTCTGAATACTTACTTGCCGACCGCCACAGCTGAGAGAAAGAAAGAGAAGGAAAGAGAAGGCGAAACTACGGAGTAAAACAAAGAAAGGCTGGAATCCTTGAGCTATGCAGCCAATGAATGACCTGCATATCCGCGTCGGGGGCGAGTTTTTTCTATGCAGCCCATTTCAAAAATAAGCAGCTAGGCCTGCACCTGTCACATCGTTTAGCTTCAGCGCTAGATCAACGAAACGTTATTTGTCTGCATTCTCCCAGGACTTCTCGATCCAGTCAGAGACTGTATACACTCCGTGATGTGTAGAGGGCGGAGCGCCTGCCTACTACCATGTACAGTACTTACTTGCATATGTAGCGTCCCCATGTCCATGCCATGAGACGAATCTGCAACCGTCGATTGCTAGTCACGTCGTGACTAGCGTTTCTTTTTCTTCTCTTTTTGTTCATGAAGATAGACTTTGATAGCCCTAACTGCCTAACTTAGTACCTGACAGACCCAGGCCGTCTCCATTCTTCTACCGTTTGAGAACCTTCAGTATCTCCCTAAGTGTTTGAGCTTTGTGCGAGTCATACTGTTACTATCAGCTCTACCTTTGTCTGATAGTGCCTTTTCTTTTCTTCTAACTGCGTACGGAGTACCTTCGCAACCTGCCTAGGTACGGTAGGTACTATCCTGATTCCGGTCGATCAACTGATTGATCTGCTGTGCAGACGCAGCACTTTGTTTGTGTCACATATAGGTTCTCACGACCTCAGGCCCTCAGTTCGGCGGTGAGGAGAAAGAAAAAGCAAAAGTGAGTGAGGCTTAATTGATTGGTACTCCATTCCCTTCCCCTGCCACCCTGATACTGAAACCACGACATACACGGTTACTCCGTACAGGGTATTGTCACGACCAATCTGCAGTCTCGCATCTGATATGCAGAATCTCTCGTGCTAGTTGGCGGGAATGTAGGCCTGAGGCGCATTGGAATAGAGTAGGTAGCTGTCCTGTAAAAAGCAAGTTTTGTGTCTCTGTTGGGCGAATTGTTCGAGCCTTGTGGGATTGATTGTGGATGAGGCAGTAGTGTTCTGATATTGTAACATTTTTTTTTCAAACTTCTCAAGTTAGATGAAAAGGGAAGAGGGTGATATATATGCCGTTGGGTGCTTGAGGAGGCTGAGGGTCACAACCAACAAGTACGCGTAGTACAGTACCACTACTAGCAAAGTCAGTCCATTCCCTCACTTGGGACTCTTTGGATTTTGTTTAACTCGTTTCAATGGTGATGGGACCTAAAATAAATGCTCATTTGCAAGTTTATCGAGGTACTGTACAGTACATACATGCTAACTCTTAGAGAGGATTGAAGTACAAATATCCATACATGCACACAAGTAGTCTTGGCCGAATTTGTGAAATGACATAGTACCTATGTAGGTAGGCCACATGAAAGGATAGACCATGGAGATATGTACATACTTGTGTAAAACTATATGACTTCACCATGGTTAGCTGTTGGACAAAGAAAAGCAACGCTACCTATTTGCCTTTGCAAGTTTCCGACCTTCATATTCCAACATTAGCTGCCGTCGTATGGCTAAAGGACTCCAATATATAAGAAGGAGCAACCAACTTCTAGCCATTACTGAGGTTCAGAACTTGTTACAAAGGTGTGAGTGACTCGGTCAGAGTTAATTTTATTGGAAAAACACATCGGATTTTTTTTTCATCACATACAGAAATACATCAGCAAAGAAAGGATTCAAAGATGTATCTTAGATACATGAGATGTCAAAACGAAAGAGAAAAGAAATCTAGTAAATTTCCCTCTCTGTCTTCCTCATAAATCTGTCCTTTCGTTGGAGACCTCAAGTTATTAAATTTGTTGGTTGAGATGCTAAAAATGTTAAAGGAGCATAGATAGAGAAATCTCATAATCATTCTAGTATCTATTCTAACAGTCTACCATCCTGGGGATTTAAAGTCCAATTTATTTTCCCTTCCTTCATCATGTCTTGATCTCAGTGTCCGCCAGCGAACACCCGAATATCAAGACCTACTCAGACACTCCATAAAGCTAACCAGGCTCCACCCTCCGAGTCTCGTTTCGGACTCCTCTGACAGCTACTTAGGACCTACCACGGATGCCACTTTAACGCGGAGTTGCCAGAATCCTTTCCCATTCTTGCGGATTGATCCGGTTCAAGTACGCCACGGCCTCGTTCACATGATCCGGGAATTGCGACAACCTCATCTGATGGACAGCAGTTACTACTGCATCTTCGGTCCTTGGAGGAACCTCCACGTCTACCTCGAACGCGAAGAAAGCCGCTGTCGCGAGGCCATGCTCGCTCACCTGTCCGTTGTCATCCAATGTGTAGGCAATGATCAATTGTTGCAGCCGCCGTGGCACGCGATCCAGGGGGATGAAGACCCTGGTGCTGATGAGTCGGTCGTCAGTGGAGGTGAGGTACGTGAATTGGCCTTCTGATGACGATGGATTGTCGTTCGGGAGACGTCCTCCTGACGATGATGAATTACTTTGGAGGAGTCGGTTGCCGTTGGAGATGCCGTTCGTGAGTCGGCCTCCTGATGATGAATTGCCGTTCTGGAGATGGCCTGATGAACATGATGAATTAGTTCAAGTTTTTTTTATAAGGTCAGTTTCAGTAGGTAATACATACTCATGATTTTTTTGTATTGTATTAAGGACTTTGGTCGAGCTATTGAGTGACGGTTTCCCTATGCTGAAAGTAAGCAAGTTACATGACTGCCAATATGAGTAGTCACCGTGGACTTCCTCAAGTATACATAAATGCTAGCTTCTATATATAAACCTGGAAGATGGGGACAAAGGGTCAAATAGGCAGAAGAACTGGACTTACCTCTCAATCCAACAAGCGACGAACGTGGATGCCTTGAGGTTGCGTATTGCGTACGAAGCCTGCTTCGACAGAGAATGTTTGAAGAACTGGGACTTCTTGAAGACGGTATACAGAGGAAAGATGGGAAAGACATCGAGGCATTGGCAACGGAGCAGATATTTATACCCCTACAGTGGTCGAATCCAATCCATTACACTGACAGACTGAGTTCAATTGCCATATCCTTTCATCAGCTACAGAAAAATTTTTGTCATCGTAATTAGAGCCACTCGCGGCTTTCTCTGACCTCTCACCAGATCTCAGGATCTTGGCCTTCAAAGGTTCTTTGAGGAGCAAGTCGCTCTGTATTGAATGAAGAGGTCTCAGATTATCCATTGAGCACTACCCACATAGGTCCGCCACAGGGTCTTATATGCCGAATTCGTTGACTTGGTCAGTTCTGTCAAAGAGATATACCGATCGATTCTTTGATCAGGGCTGTTTTGGGGTCTCGAGTGGCGGTAAGCCCTATGATGAAGGTCAAAGAATTAGCGAAGAATTCTGGAAAAATCTGAGGCAGGTCAACGGAGGGTATCACATGTAAATTATGGCCTTGGCTACACTTCTTCACCACTCTCTATACCGTTGTTCTAGGCGATTAGATTAATATAAATAGCTCGGTTCATCCTGAAGTCCTAAATTCACACTGATCGTATTGTCCTTCACATTGCTCCATGATATAGCAGCCGCCTCCAGAATATGTCCATACTTAATAGACGAGTATACCACCGGTGCCCAGAAAGACAGCATCGCCCGCTCATATCTCTCAATGAAACGGAAGAAACTTCCGGGATTGGAGCCGGCATACTTAGAACCATGGTGAAGTGACTCTGTCAGGAACCGTGCATTGAAGTGTATTCTTCCTTCTCACCGAAGCTTTGTATTTAACTAGTTAAAAAAGAGTCAAGGTCAAGCGTTTGGTAGGCTGAAGGATAAGCGTGCTTCAGGTCTTCAGTGGAAAAAGATGGGCACGTCTTTTGACACTAAATCATGGGTGTTGAAAAGGGGGACTTGTGTTGAGGTCAACACCATATATCAATATCAATATACAGTACAATTACTTACTGTTGCTAGTTTGCCTGTAAAGTACCAAACATGTATTTCTTTGTCTTTAATATTCCAACGTGAAGCAAACCACATGCTGATGCTCATCTATGGTTGGTGCAACTGCCGGAGCCCGACAAACACCAGAGAGCATATCCCTTGCGAAAAGCACTATATGTCTTTATCCGTTGATTGATTGGCTATCGAAATTCTTGAGAAAGAGAAGCCAGGGGCAAACAGACAGTAGCGGTCTGAGAAATTTTCCAGATGGCTCAACTTGCGGAGCCAAGAATTGTGACTGTCCTCTGACAACAAATAGAATACCACAGGATGCACTGTACCAAGGAACTATGACAAAGTTGCAAGTCAGTCTCTGTATTAGCAGCCAGCATTGGTCAGGGAGCAAAAATTCCCACCACCCTGTCTAGGCCTGATGAGAGAAGTAGATATAGCTCTTCTCTGCATCATCGACATTAGGTGTGCTGCTCAAACTCTGGTGAGAGGGAATAGCAAAAAAAAAAAAAAAAAAAAAAAAAAAAAAAAAAACGAGCTGGCAGTTCGGTTAGTACAGAATGCGATAATATGCCTTGTAGTGACTTAGTAAAGTTTAAACTTGGACAGAAAGGCGGCTGTGCAATACAACGTTCTCCCAAATACGAGGCAACAAAGTTAGTATTACTCCAGACAAGAGGAGATGCATAACCAAGCCACTTTGCCGCAGGAGTATTGATGGGAGATATCATAAAACCCCCAGAAAAAGGTATCATTGAAAGGTCCTGTTGCGATTATGGCCTGAAACCTCGGGAGACCAAGTTTTTTTTTCCGCACAAGGCGCAGAAACGCATGTAGTAATGGAACGAATGGATGACGATAGTGAAATTGTGGGATCCTATGCGTTGAGACTGTATACTTTAATATCGCACCCAGGAAATGCGCAGCATTAGTGCACACTGCGATCCGAAAATGAAAACATGAAACTCGGAAACGTAATCAACCCTAACATATTTGTGTTCATATCCAACTGCGTCGTAAGCGGTGCCACCGATTAGCAATGAGTTATTGAGCAGCAAGAATGATCGCTGGGCATGTCTCGGAGATAATACCCGTAGAGGGATCCGTAGCTATCCCCATTCGAAAGCTTGGTAAGAGGCTTTGGTGTATGCGCCCACGTCTTGGTATGAATCTGATCACGCAGTCAACCAGGCGTAGCAATGGCGTTGCCCATATTCCGCTAGACAAGTAGGAGACAAACTGATAGAAACAGTGACAAAGCTGTATCCGTTGGGGGGCGGAGCATAAGCAAGCAGGACAGAGCCGGGTAAGACAGCCAGGCGGCAGCGAAGCATTGACCGCATCCGCTGTTGCCGAGAAAGCTGGCTGGTAGACTAGGTACTGAGCCTCATCATCCTCTGGATAGAGATATGGGGGAACATCGCCATGGTAGCAGATGATTTGAGACGGGTGACCTGCTTATGGGTTGGTTGTCTAAGACGATCCGGAGACGTGGCATCCTCCTGCAGCGGATAAGCCCTGACAAGGCTGTGTGTACGGAGCACATCCTCGATGGTCCGTCAATAGTGGATTGCACAGCAGCCGCGAGGCTCAGGAGAAGGACGTGGAGGATCGCTGCGATCAACGGGGGATCCGTCACAGCGAGGACCGGTCTGGAATCCGTGAGCAGCCCGGATGCGTTCTCCTGTGGCTTTGCAGCCGCTAGTCGCGCGCGTCCAACGATGAAGCCACAATAGACGTGCTGCTGACACGATAGAGGTGTTGGAGCGCGTGTGTTTGACAGCCGAAGGCCGTGGAAGAGTCTGCGGAGAGACGAGGTGGATGCGTTGCTGCTGCGCCATCCCAATCGGCGTCATGCGACGGAGACGGACGTTGCTGCAGGAGACCCCGGCATCCCTGCCCGCCCAGGTCGTATTTAGGCCTGCTCTGCTCTCGGAGATTCGACCGTAGCACTCTTCACAAGCTCAGCAAGTGGAAGCATCTTCCTCAATCGGCCTCTTCTTTTCACCCAGGCCGTGAACATCTCTCCTCTTCGACTCTTCGCTATCTTCCTGCCTGTTGCGGTAACCGGCCGGAGCTTTGGGTAGCTCACTCCGCACACATCTCCCGACGTCCACCTTTCTTCTAACAACATCAATCACCTCTTCCACACCCAACGGCCGTCAGAATGGCTGAAACAACATCCTCACCACCGCGCTCGGCGTCTTCGTCGCCTTCCTCTAGCACCAGCCGCTCATCTCGCTCACGACCTTCACTAACGCTCGACCTTTCCAACCTCCCACCGCCTCCTCAGCCATCTCCGCCCTCGAATACGCTCCTGATCACTGATCTGCACGATCTCTTCCTCTTTCAGCCCTCATCTCTGGCCACCATCCGATCCCAGATCACGGACATCGCACCGCTCAACTCCTTCTCGCCGCTGCCGTCCCTGCGACGGATTGTCTGCTCCTTTCACTCGACCGACGACGCGACCCGGGTCCGCCAGGCGCTGGATGGCACGGCAATCCTGGGCCGAAGTGTGCGCGCACGGATCTACTTTGGAGAGCACACGCCCATCTTGGACACGGAGGAGGCACGGAAACCGAAGCTGCTCGAGGCGCCGCATTCGCAGAAGCTGTTCTTCATCAGCCCGCCCCCCAGCCCTCCGCATGGATGGGTGCTGCGCAACGAGGATCCGCCCAACAAGGAGGTTCACGCGAGCGATCTGGCCGAGGCGCTGGCCAAGTTGAAGACGGAGCAGTCCCGGAGGGAGAAGGAAGGGGACCCCGATACGCCCGTGTCGGTCTCCTCTGACAAGAGGACGGGCGGCTGGCATTCGAGACAGCAGAGCAGAGGCAGCACGATTATCTACAATCCCGAAGACCACGGTGGCAGCCCGAACCTGCCTGCTGTGACGGTCGAGGATATGAGCGCCGACCCGGACGGTTCAGACGTCGAAATGAGTCCTATCGACATCCCCAAGAGGGTCCTTCGCACGGCACGTCCGCCGGTGGAGCTGATGAACGATCAATGACGGAGTCCTGTCGATATTGACTCAAAAATTTTCTCCATTGCCTAATTGTTTTCCTCTTGTCCATTATTCTCATGCTCTCCGCGTTAGAGCGTTGATATTCGTTGCATGCATGCTTAAGGTTGTGATGTCATATGATCCACAGGATCGGTCGGTTCAGTATCGGATTTCCATACAGACGTTTACGGGATGGACCCGGGAGAAGAAGTGAACGCATGATGGTAGGCGTTTGAGGGTCGGGTGTGTCTTGTGTTTTATTGTTCTGCTCTGAGGTCTCGTGTTTCGTAAAGCTTCTTATTGTGGATACATGAATAGAAGCTCTATCAATTCAATATAACTTTCCAAAACGGGTCTTGAAATCCTAGCAGTCTGTCTTTCTTTTCGACTTTCTGAACACCCAGTAAGCTGCAGCACAGCAGGAATAGACGGAGACTCCGGTGTTCAGCTCTCCACACCATCATTGGCGTCTTCCTGAGCAACTAAGCTACTTCCCTTGGCAGCGAGAAACAATTATCTACTTGCTTATCCACCATCCCTTGGAACGGTCCTTGCTAGTCAGGGAAGTCCAACAGAAACAGATGATCTTATCATATATGATAGGGATCCGCAAAGTAGTACATACATACATGTACCCGTGGCTGCTATCAATCAATGGCGGCCCTAGCAGAAAGATTTCCTTTTGCTGTATGTGCTTTCTAAGAGTGTGAGATTCCCCATTACAGTTGTTTACCTTCAAGGTATATACTGCATAGGCGCCAACTCAGCTACTGTATAAGCCCACCAGGATGCACGCCTATGTATTCACTCCACAATTTCCCTCCCCCCCCCCCCCCC
>Ga0207767_1000281_pt1 | contig 42691 bp, 35 predicted proteins | sample HigsolmetaGSP17D_FD_184845 | JGI IMG/M metagenome (GOLD analysis project Ga0207767, IMG submission 184845) | High solid enriched microbial communities from the Joint BioEnergy Institute, USA - SP1-7-D (SPAdes) | ecosystem: Engineered > Bioreactor > SSF (Solid state fermentation) > Aerobic >... | reverse complement strand
CAGTAACTGCCATAAGATTGGATATATTAGGACTGGATGCCCTAGTAAATAGCTTCAATTTCATGTATATAGGCGCTTTTTTATAGAATATTTAATATAATAGGCGTTGCAGCATTCGGGGCAGATATTCAGGCGCGGCTCGCTCAGACCGCCGCTCGCTCGTTGGTGAATTACGTTAAGGCTTTGGTTGCATAGATCTAGTATGCCAACTTCAATCCTTCATATATTCATGAATTCTTCATGAAATCAAATAAGATCATTGTTTTCACATAAGAAGATTAAAATGGACTTATTTCCATCAGGGTTTATAAAAAAATCTAATAAAAATGAGCTCATTTTAATCCTCTTATTTATGCAAAAAATGATTCAATCCTTATTTGGTTTCATGAAGAATTCATAAATATATAAATGATTGAAGTTGGCATATTAGATCTATGCAACTGAAGCCCTGATGGCATCTAGATCTGACTAGATAAGAATTATTTAAAAACCATAAATAGGTATAAATTATCAATAATAGTTATTTAGCTCTAAACCATATCTGAGATATTACTTGGTTCTAAACTCTAAGCAAAACCTAAGCAGATCTATTATAAACCAAATAAATTCTTTATAAAACTAAAATTATCCACTAGTCTATCATATACCAGTCATAGTAGCTAATAATTAGCAAAAACTCTTAATTATCTTTAACAATCATCCATAACTAGTGACAACCAGGTTTTCTAACCAGCCATGGGCATGTATGTACATATTTAATAATTAGAGCATTGTCTAATAATACATCCTAATATTCTATATTTACTACATTTTGATAATGATGCCTGTTTAGATGTCTGTTAAGCTAATTGCTCAGTTATTCTTTTCTATCTTTAATCAGTTTTTAAGCATGTTGCAGTCTTTCTGCATTTCTTAAAATATCTTTACTAATAATATAGAATCTAGATGTGTTCTGCTTTTTGAATATCAATTCTTAGCTTATAGCTTCTTTTTTGTGTAAGAAAGACTGCATTATATACTGTGATCTGACGCTCTTAATTAATTAATTAAAAGCTTAATTTATTAGACTTAACAAGCTTTATAGATAATGTTTTAATAGACACTTTAAGAGTCCTAATTTAAAGCTCAAATTTCTTAATAGTAAAGATATTTTAAGAGATTTAAGATGCTCATTGATTGCTGCAAGATATAGAAATATAAGTATCTTTATTTAAATATAGTCACAAAAGCACTTAATCTAAATAATATAAGATTAGTTCAGTAGCTGCAAATCCACTGCAGATATTAGACATAAATAGAGCTTTTTTTATATATTAATATATAATTAAAATCTATTTATCAAATATATTGATACTTAATTATATACTAGATTCAATCTTCTATATATCTTTTAAAGATAAAAATAGTCAATATTAAGTGATTAAAAAAGATAAGAAAAAATACAATAACATATATAATAAAATAATCATATTCTGAGCATAGAACTGATTAAATCTAGATATAATATAATTTCTATGATTATTGAAAGATAATAATTAATATTTGTCAATTACACAGATATGAATATATTTATAAAGTTTTTTTATTTAAAGTAAGTTAAGTTAATTATTTGTTTAATTATTCTTAATAATATTGATTACCCAATTTAATAATATATCTTAATATTATAAAGCTTAGTGCATCTTTCCTGAAAATATAATTATACTTTTTTAAAGATAAGGCTCATTCAGATAAGTCAATTAACTTAATTATATTTATTTGTGATTTTTTGATTATATGAAATCCAATATACTAGTTAGCTGATTTTAATCTGAGTCAGCAATAACTTTAATAATTAATATATATTTATTTAAAAGTCTATCTCATCAAAGTTGTATTTTGATTAATTATATTATATGTTAAATAACATCTTGTACATAGTAAAATCATTTATAAATAATCTTTAAATTTTCATATTGAGTTTATTAATAATTATACTTGCAATTATATTTAGATTTCAGCTTATAATATTAGCTGATAAAGTTGCAAACTTAATATTTATCAATTATAGATGAACTGAATAAAACTTTAAATACTAGATCATATTAATTTATTAATAATATCTATTTTGAAAGTGTTCTTTTCAGTAGAAGTCAGTTTTAATTATTAAATGTTAAATTAATATATCTATGTGTGACTGCAAAGACAGTGAGCAAATTATATATATTTACAGCAGCTCAAATACTTGAAAATTGATTATTTTTAAAAGCTTAAATAACTAAAAATTCTATTTTCTTTTGAAGTATCTTGATTGCATTACAATGTTGACATCTTGATTTAGATATATTGAACATGTTATAGGTTGAGGATTGATTAGCACTCAGTTATATGTGGCTCTCACTTATAGATTATGTTAAAGCATCTGATAACAATTATATGCTGGCAAACAGCTTTAGAAAGTCTCTCAGTTGTACAAAGTATAAATAATTTCTTTAAATACTTTATCTAGACTATAAAAATAAGGAACAAAATACTGCTTGTAAATAACTTCAAAACTGTCTGATTAGAAAGCATAACAGTCACAGATTAAGAGAGTATATTGATTATTGCTGAAGAGTCAGAAGCCTCAACCCTTATAAGAGTATGTAACCTTAATATCATATTATTGGCTTAGTTATGACTTTGCTTAAGACTAATTTGATAGAGTATAGCACTATAAAATTTAACATTCTTAAAAGTATAAAAACCTGCTCCTGATCAGTATAAAGTTTTAATTCCTGTGTATCACCTTATAACGTAATCCACCACCGAGCTGGTCACACTACCGAGCTGGTCAGCCACAACACCAACACCAAGTTTTTGACTATTACTACCACCACCACCCACCACCACCACCTAATGGCTGATATATCTAGGGAGGAACATCTTCAATTGGCTCTTCAGGCCTATAAAAAGAGCCAATTTCTATCAATCTGAAAGGCTGCAGATGCATTTGACATGCCTAAAAGCATCTTAATAATATATGTCAGTGGGACTACTTCTTGCAAAGATTCAATTGCCAATTGCTGAAAATTGACAGAGACTGAAGAGAATACACTTTCAATATAGATTCTGGATATAGACTAACATGGTTTACCTCCACAAATATCAACTGTATACTATCTGATACAGTTATTGCTATTTGTCCAGCTATCATCCTCTCAAAGGGCCTTTATTGGTGAGAACTGAGTAAACCAATATATCAAGTGCCACAATGAACTGCTCTAAATACAGCCAAAAGTATGATTACCAGCAAGCTAAATGTGAAGATTCAGAGCTGATCAAGGGATGGTTCAAGTGGTTCTATAATACTATTCAAAATTATGGAATTCTTACACAAGATATCTACAATATGGATGAGACTGGCTTTCAAATAAGTGTGATTTCAACTGTCAAAGTTGTCTGTGGATCAGAAACACAAGAGAGTCATGCAAGAGCTATACAACCTGGGAATTGTGAATAGGTGACTGCAATTATTGTAGTAAATGCAGCTAAATAGGCTTTATCTCTTCAGATTATTCTTGCTGCAGAAAATCACCAATCTTGTTGGTATCAAATTGTTCTAAATAACTACTGAATCAGCATCAGCAAGAATAGTTGGACAAATGATGAGATAGACCTCAAATAACTTCAAGAGACTTTCAAGACATATACAGCTTTATATACAGTTGGGAGATATTGCCTTTTGATTCTAAATAAATACAGTAGCCATACCACTACAGAATTTAACAAGTTCTATACAGAAAGAAAGATAATTTCTTTATATATACTATTATATTCTTCTCATCTGCTACAATCACTGGATGTGAGCTGCTTTTCACCATTAAAGTACTTATATGACCAGAAGACTCAGGAGATAATGCAGAGAGGGATCTATTCTATTAATAAAAAAGATTTTCTATATATTTATTCTGTAGTCTATCAACAAGCTTTATCAGCATCAAACATCTAAAGTGGATTTGCAGTAACTGACCTGATTTCATTATCCCCTGAAAGAGTTCTTTCAAAGCTTTATATTCAGCTCAAGACACCAACACCACCTTTTATAGCACATAGCAATCAATCTTTTAACCCAGGTAAGACATCAACTGATATGTATCAACTGGACCAGTAAAAGAAGTAAATTCAACATCTCTGAAATCATTAATTATTATCTTCTTCCACTATAGAACAGGCAGTGGATAAAATAATTAAATATGCAGAGATAACTATGCAGAATGCTATCCTATTGCAGCAAGAGATTCATCAGCTTTGTGCAGAAAACCAACACCAAAAAAGAAAGCAACAAGCATCTAAATATTTTATTCAAGCAGGGGGAAGCTTGACAGATGCTAAAGAGCAGCAAAAAGCTCAAGAGCATGAGCAACTGCAGAAATCATCTTGACAACTACAGAGACCACTAAGATAATTGCAATCAAGAAGGCTATAATTAGCTTAAATGTCCTAATAAATAGTGTCTTTTCTTTTATAACATAATCCACAACCGAGTGAGCCACCTAACCAAGTAAGCCACCTCAGAACCCCTAAACCTTGCATCCATTGGATCATTATCAAACTCAATTTTTCATCCAATATAACATCAAAACAACCAGACTCAACTGTTAAATTAGAAGATTGCATATCTCTTGCAGTCAAAGCATACCAAATGGTCAGTTTAAAAGCATATAAGCAGCAGCAGTAGTAATGATGTTCCTTGATCTACTCTTACACATTGAATTAGTGGCTGTAAAGCACAGGTTGATATACCAGCCAACTGCCAGAAGCTTAGTATTCTAGAAGAGAGTTCTTTAAAGAAATAGATTCTAGATATGAATGAGTGCAGCCTACCACCAACTCAGGATACTATATGCAAAATAGCAGATATCTTATTATTTCATCAGAATCCAGGCCTATCTACTAAAAAGAACTGGGTCAGCAACTTTATTAAACAGCATGATGATCTTATATCAAAATATACCTGCAAATATGATTACCAGTGTGCAAAATGTGAGGACCCAGAAGTCATCAACTAATAGTTTAGTCTTGTTAAGAATACCATAGTAAAGTATGGTATTCTTGAACAAGATATCTACAACTTTGATGAGACTAGCTTTCAAATGAGTGTAGCTTATATAGCAAAGATTATTACTGCATTCTGTCATTAAACAAGCTACATACAAGCTGTACAGTCAGAGAATTGTGAATAGATCATTATTATTAAATGCATTAATCTCTCTGGATGGCCTCTCCCCCTTATGATTATTTTCTCCAGCAAGGTCCACCAATCTCAATAATATCAAGATATCAACCCTAGCTGGCTAATTGGCCTGAGTGATAATGAGTGGACAAATAATAATCTTAGAGTTTTATAGTTGAAAAAGGTCTTTGAAAAGCATACTATAGCTTATACAATTGAAAAATATTAGCTTTTGATTCTTGATGGCTATACTAGCCATGAATCAGCAGAGTTTGATCTTTTCTACAAGAACCATTAAATTATCCCTCTTTATATGCCTTCTCATTCATCTGATAAACTGCAATCTCTTGATGTTGGCTGCTTTGCACCCTAAAGGAGGCATATGGGATAGAGATAATAAGAAGTATTCAAAATAGCATTCATCACATTAACAAGAAAAACTTTCTTGATCTTTATAGAGAATCAAAGAATATCTGCAGTGGATTTACAGCTTCTGATTTAGTTTCTTTAGATTCTTAAAGAGTACTAGATAAGCTTACTATCAAGAATATTATATCCTCTGGTACTGCTCATGGACCTGTAGATATTGAATGGACTGCAAAGACCCCTTATACTACTACTGAGATGCAAAGGCAGATGGAGCTTATCAAGCAGCTTATTTAGTGCAACTCTTAAAGTCCTTCAACCAAGGCTATTTGTCAGCTTGTAAAGGCAGCTAAATCTACTATACACAAGGTCCTTTTCCTAGATCAGGAGATAAAAGGGCTGTGTGCAGCAAATGAGAAGCAGAAGCAAAAGTATATAACCCCTAGATCTTTTATTACTACTGGAGGTGCTCTAACAGATGCTGAAGGCCAGCAACTTGCCCAAGAAGCTATACAGGTGATGGAACCAGTAGGAGTTCCTAAAAAGCATGCACCACCACAATGTAGTAATTGCCATCAAGTTGGTCATACTAGAACAAGCTGTTCTAGTAGACCTAGATAATTCAAATATTCAAATAATTTTTGCTTTGGTTTGATTCTGTAGTAAAGATATCTCATGGCTTTTGACCACAGCAAAAATCATGTCCAGGTGGCTTGCTTGGTTGGGTGGCTCACTCGGTTGTGGATTACGTTATAGGAAAATATAATAATTTTGTTGCAATAATCTTCAAGATTTTCGGTCGCGTTGGGCTGCAACTTTTGGCTGAGGACTGACCAGCTCAGTGGTGTGACCAGCTCGGTGGTGGATTACATTATATAGGACTAGATTAGTCAATCAAATTCAGCTATTTCTGGAGTTCACTCTTGGCTAGCTAGTATAACCTTCTACGTATATAAATATAATAAGAGACAGTCAGATATTGAGTATATAAATATTTTAGATTATTTAATGTTATAATAACTAAAATAATATATTTGAATAAACGTGCTGAGCTTTTAGAACAACTTCTTCAGCAAGTTTAATAAGAGAATATTTTTACATAGAATAACTAAAGAAGTTAGCATCAGTAAGAATAATAAGGACATTAAAAACTTATTCTAGGATTACATAAAGAATAAAGAGAGCCTTCTTAAATATTAGAAATGCATATATACATGTATACCTTAATTAAGATCCTGTAATGATTATGAAGATTATAAAAGTAAATCATAACAATTTAATAGAAGAATGCTTTAATAAGAAGTATACTAAAGACTATTTAGTCGAAGTATTTTTAATATAAATAATAACAGATATCAAGACATATCTCATGATATATAATATTTGTTAAAGAAATATGACTTGAAGATATAGACTGTATCTCTAACTGCTCTCAGTCTCAACATAATTAAATTTAGATATTTATAAATTTTATAACAGAGCTAGATAGCATAATTAAAATAGCTAGAGAATAAATTTAATGCTATTGTTATTATTATTAATCTGTTCACTAAGCCTGCTGTTTATATTTTATTATTAAGATATTTTAGAACTTAGTATATATAATTATATACAGTAGATATATTAGCTGATACAGAACCTCTAAAATATAATTAGTAATTAACAATTTTTAAAGCAAGTTCTAATTTAGTCTTTATTGTTATATTAGTATAAAAATATAAAGTGTTCACAGCCTTTTATCCTTAAACCAATAATCAAATTAAATAAAATATTAAAGCGCTATCTATAAAGCTACTGCAGCTTTATATAAAATAATTAAATATTCTAGCTGTAAAGCACTGTTGACCAAACATAGTAGTGTATATATTATTATAAAAAGAAGATTAAATATTATTAATAGTATATTATCTGTGGAGAATTTTATTAAGCACCTTTAAATAATATGTATTTTCAAAGAAATGTCTTTAAAACTAATAAAGCTGCTAAGAAGTATTACGATAAAGACTGTTAGATAATAATCTTTTATATAAAAAACTAAATAAATAGTAATATATATAAAAATATATTTTTCCTATATTTATCTTTATTGAAAGCTTGATTACTGCTAGATAGAACTATTCTATATTATTAAATTTTTAAAAAAGCAGTCTTATAAGCTAGCCCTGAGACTATAATACTATTATCTATATCCTATCTTTTGCATCTTACTGCTAAAGTATTTCTAAATATTTAAATTAGTTTAAGTTATCAGATTCTATAGAGATTAATAAATGTAATAAAAATAAAGCTATGTTCATAAAGTATATAACATAAAAAAGAACTACATGTAGTATTTTATAAGATAAAAAGCTATCTATTATTAGAGAATATTGAAAATTTAAGAATTTTAGAAAGATAAAGCATTTGTTTAATAAGTTTGATATAATATATAAAGTAAGAGAAAGAAATGCCACTTATTGGAAACAATGAGTAAACTCGCAGATACACTACAGAAAAAAAGAGAAAAGAGTAGTTTATTTACTCTTAGAAGGAGGCATAATATCTTAAAAATCAGAATAATATATATTTTATTTTCTCTCTTTTTTCTGAATAATTGATGCTGGGTTATCCATATTAATCCTATCTGTTTGTTTTTTGCTTTTTACCCAAATATTATTTTTAAAAAGATTTTATTTTCTCTCTAATTCTTATTATTTATCTCTTTGATCTACAAGTGCTACTTAATAAGCTAATTTAAATAATATATATTTAATTGTTTTCTTCAGGTTAATTATAGATCTATTTATAATATTTATTAGCAAATCTGAATCTTAGTTATATTTATTATTAAGAACTTTTACTTATTAACATAATCCACAAGCCACCCAAACACCCAACTGAGCCGAACACCCCTCCCATCCTGTGTCTCCTATACAGAAATAGATGAATTTCAAAATGTCACCATGTCACCAAAAACACATAGAAATTTGCAAAAAATAGTTGAGCAATTGGGAAGAATCTTATTGGCAATATCTGCTTTGAAAAATAAACAATTTTCTTATATTTGTGAAGCAGCATATCTTTATGATGTTTCTCTTATTATTTTATATAACTGACTTTATGCTGTGTTGCAAGGATCAAGAAATATATTAATAGATATAAATTAATAATTACTGAAGAGAATATACTTTTACAATGAATATTATCTTTGGATAGGTGTGAAGCAGCTCCTCAGCCAGTCTCTGTATAAGATATGACTAATATTCTTCTTTTTAAATATAGTCTGTCAGATACTCAATACTTTATTGGCAGGAACTGGGCCTATAACTTTATCAACTACTATAAAGAGCTAAAAACATAATATTTATAAAGATACAATTATCAATGTGTCAAATATAAGGATCTAAAGATTATTTATAAGTGGTTTGAGTGTGTACAAAGCACTATTCAACAATGTAGCATTCTTAACAATGATATCTATAATTTTGATAAGACAGGCTTTGCAATAGATCTAATTGCTACTATAAAGATGGTTACTAAAGCAGAGACTGCTGGTTGTTCTATTTTTGTACAGCCTGAGAATCAAGAATAGATTTCAATTTTAAATGAGTCAATTCAATGAGATGAGCTCTCTCACCATGTATTATATTCAAAGACTTATCTACAGGCTTGATATGAGAATGAGGCTTTACTGCACAACTGAAAAATTGAGATCAGCCCTAATAAATGGACTACAGATAATATTGGCATCTTATAGTTTCAAAATCTCTTCATCCCATATATAAATGCTTATTCAAAGAGAAAATATCAGATATTGATTCTTGACAAACATGAAATATTTAAATCCTTAATTTAATCAGATTTGCACATAGAATAATATCGCACTGATTTGCTTACTGTTATACTCATTCAATCTTCTACAATCTTTTGATGTCAGCTGTTTTGCAGTTCTGAAGCGGATATGGAGCTGCTTGATGAAGAAAAGCATGTGGCTTAAAATCAATTATATTAATAAGCTATATTTTCTTATAACCTATTCAAGAGCCTGTTTGGAAGCCTTTTAAATCAGAGAATATTAAAAATGGCTTTGCAGCAACTGGACCAATGTTATTTAATTTAGAACAGGTTCTTTTACAGCTTAATATACAGCTTAAGACTTCTTTATGATCTAAAAGCTATTCTGGGAATCTACAGGCCAATTGAGTATCAGAAACACCTTATAATATTGTTGAATTACAGCATTAAGCAGCTGGAATTAAGATCTTATTAAAAAAGTATACTCAGAGCTCTCTGAGCTCTACAAATGCTGCATTGAACCAGCTCATCAAGGACTATTAATTGGCTATAAATAGTGCAGTGCTTCTTGCAAAGAAAAATCATGATTTATATACTGCAAATAAGAAGTAAAAGCAGAAGTATAAATCATCAATTAATTAGCTGTCTTATACAGAAGGTCTTTCAGTTCAGAAAGCTTAAAAGCTTATATAAAGTTAGAATTAGGTTTCTGAAGCCTTAATTGCTTCAATCAGAAAAATAGCTTCTTTATCTTATACACACACCCTGCTGAGGTGCAGCAACTGTAATATTATTGGGCATAAGAGAACTCAATGCCCTAATTGCTCTAATTCTTGAGTTTTTGTGATTAATTGCTGTTTTGGGTGGATAATAAAGCTTCAATTTCTATATATGAGATGCAGATGAGAGAGGTGTTTGGCTCAGTTGGGTGTTTAGGTGGCTTGTAGATAATGTTATAAATTAATATATACCTGCATTCAGAAGACAATACAACTTATAAGAAATTCAGTTTTTGGAGATATTAGCTATATCTTTTAGCTGAACTCTCACTTCAATTAGAAAATATTTATCTCTAAGAAAGTTATCTTTAAATAATAATAGTACAGGCTGTTGCTGCAGCTCTAATTAATAATTATAGTTCTTCTAAGCTAATTAAATTATTTAAATCATAAAGAATACAACTATAAGAATCACTAAAATTTTTAGATTTTTAGAACTCTTTAAACTATCTGAATTGTCAGCCACCTTAGAGCTAACGTAATCCACAACCGAGCGACACATACAACCGAGCGACACAGTTTCACCGCACTCACCATGTTTTTTGAAGCTTTTCAGCCATCAACACCATTAAATTAGACTATCTTGTAGTTGAATATATAGCTATTTATTAGGACAACTCCTTATAGTATGTCCAACAATCCTGCAGCCACTGCAGCATGCTGGAGCTCACTGGCAAGGCCTAGGTGTAGGCTCATCAACATGCTCATTAAGCTGTGTATCAAGCTGCTGAACACAATTTTGACCTTCCTGTACAAATAAAACAAGATCATCATCTAGAATAGCATGCCTCCTTGCCTTCTTTTTCATTTTCTGCTTGTTCTCAGTCTGTAGAACTTTTATTTCTTGTTGAAGAAGAAGGTTCACATTTATTACCATTTATACAGCCTTTTCAAGATGTTGAATATGAGACATTGGACTGCTGAAGAGCTTTCTTGTACTAAGGCTTTTCTGTAAGCTGCAAACCTTGCAATCTAGCTGATGAGGATTCTGAGGTGTTTGAAAAGCAGAGGAGATTGAGCCTTCAACAAGAGATGATGTTGATATACAAAGTTAAAAGATAATCTTTTCAAGAACTTGGTCTTTATTAAGTAGCTTAAGACCAGTTTCTATAAAGCCACTACATATATTCTCCCTAGTAAATACCTTTTCACAAGCAGGTGGATAGAGAGATAAGAAATCCTTCTTATCAATATAGTTATTGTCAGCAGCCATCATTCCCTCAACCAATTTCTCATATGTGTGTTTAAGTGGGCCAAAAACACCAACATCCAGTGGTTGTAGAAGATGAGAGGTATGAGGAGGCATACAAAAACAGATAATTGCATTCTTCTTGCAGAAAATATCAAATTTTGCAGTCTGATAGCTAGAATGATCATCAAGAATAAGCAACTGCTTTGCACCAGTTGAATGGTGTTTAGAATGTGGTTCAAATATCTCTTTTAGCCAATGAAGACCTATTTTATCTGTTGTTCAGTTATTCTGACTTCTCACAAGAGCATAGCCCTTATTAAAAAAAGCAGATTCTTAAAACCAAGCAGCTTATTGAGATCCTGCTTTTAAGATAATTCATGAGGATATATAGATCTCTTTTAAGCTTACACATTCAATAATTGTAATCCATTTGCAATTCCCCTGAATAACTCTCTGAGGTCTTTTACTACACTCCACTGCAGTAATGATCTTAGAGGTGGAACAGAGTCCTATTGCAAAGCCAGTTTTATTAAAATTCCAGATATCATTCTTATGGATATCATGTTCCTGAATAGCTTCTTGTATAGTCTCAAATCACTGTCTTATAACATTTGGATCCTCCTGCTTTGCATGTTGATATGATATATGTTGGTTATATTGTGTACACAGTGCTGGGTGGTGCTTGATAAAGTTATATACCCAGTTGATGCCAATAAATACAATAGAATCTTGTGTCTGCTTACAAAGTAAAATCTGTGCCATTCCACACAGAAACTCTGGCCAAATTAAAAAGCCTCACTTATCTGTATCTAGCAGTTGCTTGGTAAGGACTTCCTCTTCAATAACTGTTAATTTATGGCTATTGGCATGTGTTTCTGAGCATGATTTTCTTTCTTCAAGCTGTTTGTAAAGAGTAGCTTCTGACACCCCAAATATACCAGCAGCTTTCCTTTTTGATTGAATTTTTTGATTTCTAATAGCTGAAATAGCCATTTGCATTCAATTTTCTTGAGAAAGAGGCATTTTGCATGATAGAAATGGAAAAAAAAACACATTGAAGAATATTGATGGTAGAATGTTTTGAGGGGGCGGCAAAACTGCATCACTTGGTTGTATGCATCGCTCGGTTGTGGATTACGTTAATATAATCTATAAGTTAGTCAGATAGGCAAGTTAGTCAGTCTCTTATCACATGATGTGTCTCAATCTTTCTATTATTAAAAATGTCTACAACATTAGAAAATCAAGCTTTCTATAAAGAAGGCAGAATTCTTTTAGCTATAAATACTTATAAAAAGATTAATTTTCAAGTATATAAGCTGCAGATACGCATATAATCTTTTTAAGCTATTCTTTTATATTGTTTTTAGGGCCACTTATTACATCAATATATATTTTAAGAATCAAAAACTTATTTCTACTGGAAAAATCAGCTTTAGTAGAGTGAGTTCAGATTAATATAGCATGCTATCTAGATATCCTGGACTACTTGGTGTTGGATTATGTTAATGTAATCAACCCTGAGTAGATCACCCCTCTGAGTGGATCACCTGTCCACCACCTAGTATATTCAATAATTAATTAGCTAACTTGTTAGACCAAAAACTGAAGCTATAAGCTATTTTCCTGTATAAAAAATAGTATTATATATTGCAATCTGGCAGCCTTTAATTAGTTAATTAAGAGCTTGATTTGCTGGACTTAAACTTTATAAACAATATTTTAATAGATGCTTAAGGGCCTTGATCTGAAGCTTCAATTTCTTAATATTCAGATGTCTTAGAAATTTAAGATGCTAACTGATTGCTGTGAGATGTAGATAATAATATAAATATGTTCTTCTAAATATAAACTTGTGAAAGTATTTAATTAATATGAGATCAGTTTAGTAGCTGCAAATCCACTGCAAATATTAGATATAAATAAAGCTTCTTTTTTTGCATATTGATATATATATATAATTAGAAAGTTCTATTTATTAATATAATCAATGCTCAGCTATATACTAGATCTATTTAATCCCTTTAAAGATGAAAAACAGTTAACATCAAGTAATTAAAGAAGATAAGAGGAATATACTAACATATATAGTGGAATAATTGTATTTTAAGTTCAGAACTAATCAAATTTAGATATAATATGATTTTTATGGTTATTAAAGATCAACAATAAATATTTGCCAATTACACAGGCATGGGTATGTTTATAAAATATCTCTTTTACTTGAAATAAGCCAAGCTAATTATTTGTTTAGGTACACTAATATCAATCCTTCAATCAGATAATTTATCTCTATATTAGCTTGATACATCTTTTCTACAAATATAATCATTGATGATAAAGCCCATTCAGTTGAATTGATTAACTTAATAGTTATCTATTCACAATTTTCTGACTATATAAATCTAGCGCAGCTGAAAAATTGATCTAATCTAGTAATTACTTTGGCAGTTGATATATTTAAAAGTCAGTTTCATCAAAGTTATAGATATCTTGATCAATAACATTATATTGTTGAACAACATCTCACATGTATTGAAATCATTCACAGATAATTTTTGGATCCTCATATTAAGCTTGTTAATAATTATATTTGTGGTTATTTTTTGACTGAAGTTCTTCATAATAATTAATAAACTTATATATCTAATTCTTGCCAATAGAAGATATAGACATTAATCTCTTAAACAATAATAAATTGGCTATTTACTGCACAGTAGCAGTGTGAGATGGCATACTATATTGATTTATAGATAAAAAGTAGATTCTTTAATGGTACAATGTAAGCTTCTGATAATTTAATGTTAAATCTATATATATAGTACAGTCATAAAGATAGCAATAAAGAGTTGAATAATTCACATCAAATATTTGCACAGCTGCTCATATACTTGAAATTTAACCATCTTGATAAGCTTTAATAGCTAGAAGAATTCTGTCTTCTTGATGAGCAGTCAAATTTGCTGAGTTTGGTGGCATCTGAATAATTGAAGCTGTTAAACATGTTGTGTAATGGAGATGGCTGATCCACCCAGGGGGGTGATCCACTCAGGGGTTGATTACACTAACATAATCCACAAGCAAGCTGCCCACCTCCCACCTATATGCAATCTTTCATTCTCTATAGCAGCCACAATCTAATATACACTAGTTCTATAACACTGGAGGGTAATATGAGCATTATGCTCATATGACTAGCATACTATATATTGTGTACAGGTACATGATTTTGCCTGAAAAGATGAATCCTCAACTGTCTCGATGCATCTTTTTGAATAGTCTTTACACAATATTGCCCTTTCTGTATAGTAAGAATATTTTCTTAAGATATTTAAGCTAATAGCTTTGTTTATTTTTTGCTTTTATTTCTTATTTGCAGTTTGTAATTTCTGATTTTTCTTTATTAAGAATAAATGTATTATACCTTGTCATTTTTCGGTCTTTGATAAGCTAATTTAATATCCAATCTGTGAGACTTAAAGAATTATATGTGCAACATTTAAATAAAGTTTTAATTATCTCAGGTTGAAGCTGCAATTCTTCAATATTACAAGATGTTTCAGATATTTAAGAGGCTTTATGGATTGCTACAACTGATACTAGAGGCTGTTGAAGTCTAAAGTTTAATTAAACATGAAGCTGTAAAAGAACTTGATTAGGCTTATATAAAATGAATCCTGTAGCTGCAAATCCATTGTGAATATTTTCTAATTTAAATATCTTTATGCAAGTTTATTAATATGCAGCTAAGAAGTTTGTTTTATTAATTTGATTGATGTCAAGCTGTATATTTTCTCAACTAAGCAATCATACAATCTCTTTAAAATTGAGAAACAACTCACATCTAATGGCTGTAGAAGATATGAAGAATGAGCTGATATACAAAAAGATGCTTAGTACAAAACTGGTTAAATTCTGATATATTTAATATAAATAGCTTTTATAACTGTTAAGGATCAACATCTGATATTTTCTTTTTGTATAATTCTTAGTACGTTGTTCAAAAATCTTCTTTAGCCAGAGTAATTCAAGTTGATCATTAGTTCAGTTGACTCCAATAACCCAATTAGAAGATAGTTGATCATTTTAAAATTATGCTATTTAATATGTTTTCCCAGCAAAAATAATTATAGATGATAAAACTTATTTATATAGATTGACTGCTTTAATGATTGTAATCTATTCACAATTGAGAGACTGCATGAAAACTAACTGTTAAGTCAGTATTTTCTAATCTAGTGATTATTTTTGCAATTGCAATTATATTTATTGCAAAGCTAGTCTTATTAAAATTATAAATATTTTTATTCACAACTTTATATTGCTTAATTGCTTATTATATATACTGAAATCATTTTTTTAATAATCTTTAAACCTTTACATTGAGCCTGTTGATGATTATATTTGTGAGAATATTATGTTTTAAGATTATTATAACAGTTAAAAAGGTTTTAAATCTAATTCTTGTCAATAGTAGATAAAGTAGTTGATTTAATCTGCTTAGCAAAAAGAATATTAACTGCTTTGTTATACAGTGTCAGATCTACAAGATATTCCGCTTATTTATGAATATTATTTATTTAATAAGAGTCTCTTCAGTAGAACTCAATTTTTAATTTCTAGGTCAGGATTTATATTATACAGTACAGCCTCAAAGCTGATCACAAAGAATATATGCACAGCTGCTTGAACATTTAAAATTTGGCTCTTTTTAAATGTTTCAACGGATTTTCTTGAATATGTTCAGTGTTGGGAGGTGGGCAGCTTGCTTGAGTGGGCGGCTTGCTTGTAGATTATATTAATGTAATCAACCACTGAGTGACAAATACCACTGAGTGACAAATTTTCCTCCATCCTACCACTTCCTTTTTTCAACATGTTATTTTATCACCACCACTATCAAAAATGCCTTTATCTCAAGAAAACTGAATTCAAATGGCTATTGCAGCTTATAAAAATCAAAAAATCAAATCAATACTGAAGGCTGCAGAGATTTTTGGGGTGCCTGAGGCTACCCTTCACACTCATCTTAAAGGAAGACAACCACATGCAGAAACACATGCTAATGGCCATAGATTAAAGACTATTGAAGAGGAAACACTTATTCAGCAATTACTAGAGGCAGATAAATAAGGTTTTCCAATTCAGCCAGAGTTTCTGTGTTCAATAGCACAAATATTACTCTATGAGTGTCTACAGAATCCTACTGCAGTCCTTGACATCAACTGGGCTTATAAATTTGTCAAGTGCCATCCTGAGCTGTGTACAAGATATAATTGAAGGATTATATACCAGCATGCAAAGCAGGAGGATCCAAGAGTTATAATACCATGGTTTTAAGCTGTACATGCAGCTATTCAGGAACATGGCATACATGAAGATGACATCTGAAATTTTGATGAAACTGACTTTGCAATGGGGCTCTGCTCAACCTCCAAGATTATTACTGCAGTAGAATGCAGTGAAAGGCCTTGTACAGTCATCTAGGGAAACCATGAATGGGTTACAATCATTGAGACTGTGAGCTCAAAGGGGATTCATATACCACTAGTGATTATCTTGAAAGCAGCATCTCAACAGGCTGCTTAGTATCAAGAACCTGCACTTTCCAAAAACTGGTGGATTGCAACTAGCAAGAATGGCTGGACAACAGATGAAATAGGCCTTCACTGATTGAAAGAGGTGTTTGAACCATATTCCAGACACTATACAACTGGTGCAAAGTGGTTGCTTATTCTTGATGGTTATAGTAGTCATTTAACTGCAGAGTTTGATACTTTCTGCAAGAAGAATGCAATTGTCTGTCTTTGCATGCCTGCACATGCCTCTCATCTCCTGCAATCACTTGATGTTGGTGTTTTTAGCCTGCTTAAGTACATGTACAGAAAACTGCTTGAAAAGAGAATGATTGCTGACAACAACTATATTAACAAGGAAGATTTTCTATCCCTATATCCACCTGCTTGTGCAAAAGTGTTTACTCCAGACAATATATGCAAAGGCTTTGCAGGAGCTGGACTTAAGCCACTTGATAAAGAGTGGGTTCTTGCAAAGATTATCTTTCAGCTTTATATGCCAATACTATCAGCTTCAGTTGAAAGTTCAGTCTCCTCTGCTTTTCAAACTCCTCAGAATCTTTGCCAGCTGGATCACAAGATTTGCAGCTTACAAAAAAGCCTTAGTGCAAGAAAGCAAAAGCTTTCTAACAGCCTAATATCTCATATTCATTATCTTGAAAAGGCTGCATAAATGGCAATGAATATAAATCTTCTTCTTCAAGATAAAATTAGGACTCTACAAGCTGAGACTGAGCAGAAAACTAGAAAGAAGGCAAGAAGGTATGCTATTCTAGATAATGATACCCTTTTATCTGTATAAGAAGGCCAAAATTGCATTCAGCAGCTTGATATGCAATTTAATAAGAAGCTTGATGAGCCTACACCTATGCCTTGACAGCAAGCTCCACAACACTGCAGTGGCTGTGGGACTATTGGACATACCATAAGGAATTGTCTTAATAAATAGCTATATATTCAACTACTAGATAGTCTAATTTAATTGTATTGGTGGTTGAAAAGCTTCAAAATTATAGTGGGTGCGGTGAAAATTTGTCGCTCAGTGGTATTCATTGCTTGGTGGTTGATTATGTTACTGCTGTATGCTTATCAAACATCTCTTTTAACCAGATTATATATAGATCATTATTGGTCTATTTATTTTCACTTACATCAATTACCCAATCATTTGATATATCTTCTGAACATATTATATAGATTGATGAACCTTGTATAATTATTAAAAATAAAGCTTAATCAGTTACATTAACTATTTTAATTATAAATATTTATTTGTGATTGTCTGACTGCAGAGCTCTAACACAATTAATAAAATAGTGAAATTTAGCAATGATCTTGATATAGCTTTTAAAAATCAGTTTTATTAAAGTTGGAGACATCTTGTTCTAGAATGTTATATTTTTATATAATATTATGCGTAAGTCAAAATCATTCTTTAATAATTTTAAAATTTCACATTAAGTTGTTAATAATTATATTTGCAGTTATATCTAGACAAGCTCTATATAAGAATCAATAAATTTATGTATTCACTTCTCATTAATTATGACTAAAGATGATGTTTTTTAGATAAATAGCAGTAAATTGATTATATTATATATAATAGCTAGATATAATAATACTCTCTTGATCCATATTCAATATTTATTTGATAAGTGAAGATTCTTTAATATTAGTGTTTTTATTTATTTGATGCTAAATTAATATAAGCAGCACAAACAAAGATAATATGCAAGTATTTAATATATTATATGCTTTTGCAGCTGCTCATTGCTTGATATTTATTATAAGCTTTGATTGCAAGCAAAATAGAGCTCTTTATATAAGCCTTTAAATCTGCTGTTTTTGATGGCATCTTGATAGTTGAAGCTGTTGAACACATTGTGTGTTGGGGAATGTGGGCTACTTGGTGTTGAATTATATTAACATAATTTATAAATGAGAGCTACATATAACCGAGTGCCACATCATTCACTAGATGATGTCTTTATCATCAGTTCAACTGCCATATTTGAATTAGAATATCTAATATTGACTAGAACTTAAAATACTATGCTGCCAAATTTCTGTTAAGCATGAGGGTTGCATAAAGGTTGTACTTGATTATGCATAATTGTAGATCATTATAACAGGTTTTAAATAATTTTAACTGTAAACTTAACTAGTAATAAGCTAGTTAAAAACTTATAATTGTAAAGTTGAAATTATTATAACTCAAGATTATAAAATAGTTATTAATTATATAATAATTTACAATTATTCTGCCTGATAGGCACTAGAATTTTTAAAATAAATTTATTATTTTATTTAGATCTGATGAGATTTAAACATCTACACAAGAATTTTATATAGAGTAGTTTATATTGATTATGCAACAATATTATTAAATATTATAACACTAACTAGACTTACTGCATACTCTTACTAGCAGTACTTTTTTAAAGACATAAGTCTAGCAAGTCTAGGAGCCCCCAGAGGATTTGATTGCATAAGCTTAAAGACTTAACATAATTCACCAACAAGCAAGCCTCACCAACAAGCAAGCAGTGGTTCAAGCTGCCAAGCGAGCCACTCCCCTATTCAACCACATCATCTACTACTATATCAAATTCCATCAAATATGCCATCAAAGACTGCTGAATTAAAGGTGCAAATAGAAGGCTGTATGCTGCTTGCAATTAAAGCAGTTAAAGAGGGTCAAATCTCTTCTACAAAAGCAGCAGCTAATATCTATGATGTTTTATATTCTACCCTAAAACACCATATTTGGGGGTGTACAGCTTGCCTTAATATCTCAGCAAATAATCAAAGGCTTATCAAGCTGGAGAAATCTTCACTAAAGCAATAGATTTTTAATATAGATGAGTGAGGCCTGCCACCATCTCATGATATAGTGTGCAAAATGGCAACTATATTATTATCTGATTGCAAAGGCAATATATTAATTGGTCTAAATTGAGTGATCCAGTTTATTAAGTGGTATAGTGATCTTGCCTCTAAATATAATCACAAGTACAACTATCAACAGGCACAATATAAGGATCCAGAAATTATTAAGAATTAGTTCAATCTTGTTCAGAATACCATAGCAAAAAATATGGTATTCTTGAACAAGATATTTACAATTGTGATGAAACAGGCTTTTAAATAGATGTGGCATTAACAGCTAAAGTTATTACTGGATCTTATCATACCATAAGCTGTGTACAAGCTATACAGTCTGGAAATTGTGAATGAGTGACAGCTATTAAATTAATTAATGCTATAGGCTGAGCCCTACCCTCTTTGATTATCTTTGCTGGCAAGGTCCACCAATTTTCATGGTATCAAGATCTACCACCAGACTGGACAATAGGCCTAAGTGAGCATGGATGAACCAATGATAAGCTGGGATTGCTTTAGCTAAAAGAGGTTTTTGAGAAGCATACAATTTAGCAGACTATAGAGAAATATCACCTTCTTATTCTGGATAGCTATAGCAGCCATGCCACTGCAGAATTTGACTACTTCTGCAAGAATTAGTAAATTATCTCTCTTTATATGCCACCACATTCTTCCCATTGCCTGCAGCCTCTTGATGTCTCTTGCTTTGCTCCCTTAAAGAAGGCCTATGGACAGGGGGTTTAGAAAAGCATGCAACTTGGCATTAATTATATGGACAAGCAAGGCTTCTTATCACTATACCAATCTTTATAAAAAGCACTTTCAGAAGCCAATATAAAGAGTGGATTTGCAGCAACAGGCCTAGTGCCATTCAATCCACAGCATGTGCTAGATATACTTGATATTCAGGCTAAAAAGATTACACCACCTTCTTCTCATGGTCTCTGGACTGCAAAGACTCCTCATTCTACTGCAGAGGTGCAAAAGCAGATGCAACTTATCAAGGAGTTTATTGACTGGCATTCTCAAAGCCCCCCAAATCAAGCAATTGGTCAGCTAGCAAAGGCATGCAAATCTACTATGCATGAGGTTCTCATGCTTCAGCAGCAGATGAAAGAGCTTCAAGCTGCCAATAAGCATCAAAGACGAAAGAGAGAAGCCCCTAGATCCTTTATTGCTTCAGGGGGAATCCTAACAGGTGCTCAAGGCCAGCAGCTTATTCAAGAAGCTGATCAAGCAGTAGGTGAGGTACAGGAGCCAAAAAAGCGAGCACCACCGCGGTGCAGTAACTGCCATAAGATTGGACATATTAGGACTGGATGCCCTAGTAAATGGCTTCAATTTCATGTATATAGGCGCTTTTTTTATAGAATATTTAATATAATAGGCGTTGCGGCATTCAGGGCAGATATTCGGGCGCGGCTCGCTCGGACCGCCGCTCGCTCGTTGGTGACGCTCGCTCGTTGGTGAATTACGTTATATTTAAGAAATTTTTTCTGTTTGAGCCTTGATCTTAAAGACATGGTTAATTATGAAATGGTGAAGGAAAGAATGACTAGACTGAACTTACAGATAAAAAGAGTTGATAGGAGATTGGCAGGATTAAATACTTTCGGGATAAAAGCCTTGAAAGCGGGGGATTGTCAGCAGAACCCCAGAGCAAGAGTTGAAATAGAACAAGGCAACTTGAAGGAGAAAAGATAATCCAAACTGATCATGTCCAAGAACATGAGGAGAAAAGCAGTACCAAACTGAGCAAGTCTAGAGACATGATATTGCAGGACAAGGGACAGAACAGGACAGACATAAAAAGAACTGTATCTTCAAGCATGTATCTAGTCTACCGCATCTTATTTACAAAGCAGATCTTAGGATCTATAGAAAATCAACTAAGCTCTTCTGTGGCTTCTACCTACTTTCTCACATTAAGAAGCTTAAAATCAACCCTTAGTCAGTTGATACTCCTATATTTTGACAGATTGTTAGATTAGATCATAGGGTTGGATTGTGGGATCGGATTGTGGAGTTGGATTGTAGACAATCTGTCATGTGATCTCCTTCCCAGGCTGTAACAATACCAACAGACCAACTACCATGAAGGATATAAGGGGTTCTTTCCCTGGCAAGGAGCTATTTCTCCTGATCGCCCTGGAGAGGTCAGCATGTCTGTGTGTGCTCAGCGCAGGGGAGCCTCGGCATCTCCACACGTGATCGGCAACGCCGAGGCAGCGGCCTTACCTCCATTGGCGTCCTGATCCAGGGGAGATACAAGATGCCTCTCCGCCTCACGGCCAGAGACATGTCCTGCTGGACAGCATGCCTCTGTCCCTGACTTGTGCACTTGCAGGCTGCTCAAGTGATTAGTAGCCAGCCAGCCCTCCCTTCAGCTGTTCCCTGCGACTCCACTACTCCGCTACATGCTGGTCAAAGAAGCAACCATGGCGGACCGCTACACGTTCAAATACTTCAACGTCTCCTTCCCGAGGATATATGTCGCCCACGTCGAGATCAACCGTCCGGACAAGCTGAATGCCTTCATCCGACCGTTAGCCTACCCTTCCTCCGCACTCGTGCCGTTGTTCCACAACATGTGCTAACCTGTGTGACGTCCGGCAGGATGTGGCTCGAACTGCGCAGTGTTTTCTCCCAGCTCTCGCATGATCCCTCTGTCCGCGCCATCGTCCTCAGTGGTGCCGGCGACAAGGCATTTACGGCCGGCCTCGACGTGAAGGCTGCGTCCGAGTCCCTCCTCAACCCGTCCGCCAACGACACCTCGGACGCCGCGCGCCGCGCCGTCCAGCTGCGCCGGCACATCGACGAGTTCCAGGACTGCGTCACCGCCGTCGAGCGCTGCGAGAAGCCCGTCATTGCGGTTCTGCACGGCTTCGCGCTCGGCCTGGGTGTCGACCTGTCCACGGCGGCCGACGTGCGCGTGTGCTCGCGGGACGTGCGGCTTGCTGTGAAGGAAGTTGATATCGGGCTCGCGGCCGACGTGGGCACGCTGAGCCGGTTGCCCAAGGTTGTTGGGAACTACGGCTGGGTCAAGGAGGTCTCACTCACAGCAAGGATATTCGGCGCCGACGAGGCGCTGCGCGTGGGCTTCGTCAACAGCGTGCACGAGAGCAAGGCGGCGGCGCTGGACGCGGCCGTCGAGCTGGCGGCACTCATTGCGAGCAAGAGTCCTGTCGCGGTGCAGGGGACTAAGGAGCTGCTCAACTGGTCGCGCGACCACTCGGTGCAGGATGGTCTGTTTACCTCTGCCCCTCCTTCTGCGGGAAACCGAATTCTGACACACGAAATTCTATACAGGCCTCCGATACACCAGTGTTTGGAACAGCGCCGCAGTCCAGACGGCAGACATCTCCGCGGCCCTGCTGTCGGGCATTCAGAAGCGCATTCCGACGTTCGAGAAGCTGTAGCGGTAGATCATTCCGTCAAGAAATAGAAATGGCATGATTAAGAGAGTATGACTATGCAATTTTAATACTGGGACTACTCTTGTTCTATAGTGCAATGAATGCGTTGTTCTTAGCTCGATAGAATGAAATAGCCCGTGAGGTATGGTATATGAATAATAAAGCACTCATCTTGCTCCCAGTTACACAAGCCTTTCAAGCGTCGAGATAGAAGATTAGGCCAGATTTCTATCTGTACAGCGCTATTGACACTCCAGACTCCTGCAAGTTGTATGTTTCGCCCCACTGGACTCAACTTTACTGCCCATCCTTGTAGATCCAAACACAGAATCGATTTCTATCTCTTAACCTATTCCATTCACTTGTATGTATACAAGAGATCAGATCGGGCCGTCTGCATAGTGTATCTACTAGAGCCTACCTTCTTTCAGACAGACTGAGCTTAAGAGTCAATGTCGAGATCTTGAGACAGGGCAATTCGATTTGTTTGTTAGGGAGCATTCCATCCGAAATAGAAATGTATTATCTAATTTTGACAGAAAACGACGTCCAGAGCCCCACTGGGCCATGTGGTGGTCGACTTTGTCTACCATCAGATATTTTATTATTTTATTTTTTATATCACTTATATTTCCCTGCCTTTTGCGAAAACTAATCCAAGCAAATTCAGAGTAAAATATTATGGATTTCATCCAGAGTTTGTCCTGTATCGTCATCTTGATCTGCTCGTTTTATAACAGAACCTCGCCGTCCGAAACCTTGCTTTGTCGACCTAGGTAACCATTATTTGTGAAGTTTATACGCAACGCTCAACCAGGGCGCCTGGTAGGTTGGGTAACCTTAAAAACCATCGTGGCCTCCAGCCCCGCCTCGACAATGGTAAGTAGTTCAGATGACGACGACGATGACGATACAAATATGAAGATATGAGATATGTACATAGAATCCTATTCTCTCATCAGCCGATGAATATGCAGTGAACCTGACGACATACGTTTGCCTCGCATACCTAGGCTTTTGTGGATCATATCGGGCCAGTGTATTATCGAGATATTTAGATGCATCGCTAGCGGATCCTGATAGTTACTTTGTATATTAATTTCAAACAGGTATCTTATAGCTGCGAAGCCACTCTGACCCTCTAGCCCGCTGCCAGGGATAAATAGATATTCTGTCATATCCTGCCAAGGAACCAGTCTGTGTCTTGTCTCTCCCTACTCCGGTCTCGTATGTAACACCACATGGATTCTTAAGCATCAGTCGGCAGTACATGTACAACCTCCCGCGACCTCAGAGACAATGCTCTATTCACCAGACATGACCATCCGGATACCACTTAGATAAATGAACATCAACAACCACATGGACGACGACGAAATCGAGCTCCGCCCCCAGTCCAGCAGCGACCAGACCGAGGACAGCGAATCCTCCCAGACCGAGACTCTCGCCGGCGACGAGCAGAGGCACGAGGAGAGGGCCGCAGAGCCGCCGCCGTACCCTCCTGTCTTCCAGTGGGCCGTGACGGCAGGCCACCGCGTCGGCAGGTGGTGGACGACGTACGTCCAGCCCGTGGTCCGGGAGCAGGACGGCTTGTTGAGGGATTATTTTTGTGCGTTGCCTCGTATATATACATGTCCAACGACATGGGCGACGTCCATCTGTCTACTAGACTATACTAATGGAATGACAGCCCTCGAGAGGACCTACCTCGCCTACATCCGCACCTCCAATATCATCGCTTCCTTTGGCGTTCTCACCGTCCAGCTCTTCATCCTGCAGCGCCGCAACGCCGTCGGAATCGTCGCCGCTGGCAAGGTAGTGGCGTGTATTTCCGTCGCGCTGGCCATTTATACTGTGTTTGTTGGGTGCCGGCGGTACTTCGTGCTGCAGCGCATGCTGCAGCAGAAGAGGTTTGTGAGCCAGGGGCCGGAGATTCTGGCGTTGACGGGGGCGTCGTTGGTGGTGAGTTATTTTTCTTCTGGCGTCTGCTTGCTGTATTTTCCAGAAAGGGTTTTATTCCTTTTTTGTAGCTCCTGCTGAGAATTTTTGCAGGGCATCGTGGTCGCTCTTGCTCTGGTGCTTGTGTTTTGATCCGTATCATTGATAGATTATAATGCTATCATATTCGGCCGGTTCTGGGCAAAGAAAGGCAAGGGAAGAAAGAGACATGGCACTCTAGATGGAGAGGTGTGTGTTTAATATACAGATTACTGATTTATGAGTTGATACCTAAGTAGTATTTTCTTGTCTCTATAGAATGAAAGCTATTCGAGAAGACATATCCTGTGCAAAACTGGAGAGATATCCAATACTTTCCAAATACCAGTTGCTGCCCAGGTAGGTATCTGGTGTGCTTTGGCGCTCTCAACCTCATATGTGGGAAGCTCCTGCATCTCATTCTTTCAACATGAGCACTTCAGTCCCTTGAACCAGACTATTAACAGCATCATTCTTCTTCTTGTCCTTGGCATAACTGAGACCCTTTACCCCCTTCTGCTCTCGAAAGGTAAGGACCTTCTGCAATGGCGGCCTTGCATAACAGTTGACATTATCTCCTGGACACAATATTAGTAGGATATTGGCATAAAAATAACAACTTCATAATAGCTCACCTTTCAGGATGCGCTCGTCTCTACAAAATGACGTGAATTCATCAATACCCATCGTGCGTTCGATGCGCTCCTGAGGAGCCCATCGATGGACCAGCCAGCAGGAGTCTGAGACAAACTCCGCACCCTCAAGAGGATTCCTGAATCGTGACTCGACTAGATCGGATGTTTTTTTTCGCAGCGAACCCCCAGTTTCCGCAATTTTCTCCTGTTGACGATGAGTATTCGAGGGCGTCTCTCTGCTTCCGCCATAATCCTTAATGTAGAAAGTTCTTAGTGCTCTAATAAAGCAATGAATAAAACTTGTACATCTATATTAGAACCGCAATTAATTTATAACTTTCATGTTTGTTATTTTTAACAATAAATAGATAGTTGAAGATAAAGAGAGAGATCTATGTAAATGCCAAGATAACAAATATACTCTAGACTGACTTGAAATGGTTGCCACCTTCACAGATATGCTGTCCTCCCTGTCTGATCCATGCATATCCCATTAAACATGTATCGGAACCATCCTTCTTCTTCTTAGCTCTCTTCTCTACCTGCCGTTCCTTCACTGCATTAAGGTCAACTGATCCATTCGCTCTTCCCTGATTGTCTTCCGATGGTGCTACTTCCGAGCGAATGCCATGAGAATGATGATCTGTTCTTCTCTCCTGGCGTGGCTTTGCACAGGTTGCTAGTGTGGTCGAATGTCCAGGATCGCTGTCTACAGAGGCATCACTATTGCTAGCCATAGAAGCCTGGCTCAATGCAGGTGGTGGTGGTTGTGAACATGCGCTTTGGCACATTCTGGGGGTCTGAGGCTGCGTCTTTAACTTCTCAGGCCCAAGAGGTGTCAATTTATCCTTCTGGTAAATTATCATCTTTAGACATTAGACAGCTTTGTCGAAAGTCAGGGTTGACGTGGAAGCCTCTGCAAGGAAAACAGACGCTGCCATCTGCTTAGCCAGTATTGTTGTCGCGAGCATTGCACCATGATGGAAACACCGTACCCAGGACGCCTGCCGATGCGAGCTGGTACTTCATTCGGTCCTTTGCCAGCCTACTTAGGTCGCACCGTTCGCCGATTTGGCCGACCAATTCCTTCCAACCATCCAGACTCTCATGGTACCTTACTCCAGAACCTAGCCAGTTACTGTACTTACCGTTTACTGCGTGGTTGAACCGAGCAGTTTCAACCTCGCCATTGGACACGTTTCCCTTCTGCTTCCTGAACAGGGCCGTGTTATGGCCATTCGTAATGGCACGGCCATTAACATCGGTTGCGCCATCCGTCTGGAGCCAGGTTACGTGATTGTTTGAAAAGGAAAGAAACAAAATGATAAATGCTTGGGTAAGGTATCCCTGGAGCAATTCTATTGAAGAACTCTGAAGGGAGGCGGCAATTGACAAAGAATCTGGGAGAAATATGGCAGAACAGACTGCGAATAAAGAGCAGGACGCAAATATTAAATCCAAATATGAGCTCTCCGGCTTCTGGACACAACCGGTGGCTAAGCATGGATCTGCGAGATTTACCGGTCTCATTGCCCATTGCCGATCCAGGGACATCGGAATGATCCCGTACAGAACGTTCTCAACGCGCTAGAATGTACTAGGAGCTGTCATTGTCGGCGTGGAAGAGGCTGTCCTGTACAGCGGGAGCCTCATCCTCCAATGACTGGGAACATCTCGGACCCTCCGGACGACATTGTAAACTTGAAGCGGTGATGCGCAACCTACCGTGTCTGCGATGCCGACACGGTTCACTCCGGCCTTGCTGACCGCCGCGTAGAGAGGGAGAATCTCACCTGCGTTTGACCGGGAGCTATCCTCGGGTCTCGAGGCCGCGGGCCCGGGAGAAGCCAATGACCTCGAGGGCGGCTGCTTACACCTCCGCCATCCTTTTCCCGTGGGAGTGCTTATGGAGCTGGTAGGTGCCCATCGCGATATTGCTGGAAGTTGTTACAGATCGAGACCCTGTGCAGCAGGGGGCATGTCCGGCACTAACACACCATCCACACCTGTCTCCATGTTGGTAGCCAATCTGTCTAATTAGAATTTCTATGCTTCATCAGACATGTAGGAAGACTTACTTCAAATCGATCGCCCTGAAAAGTTACTTTGAGCATTTCTCCGTTGTGCCAATCTAATATTCTCCAGACCGATCCTGTTGCGCAGAGAAATAGCAAGTGTTAGAGACTGGAAAATAGAGTGCTTACTCTCAGTGCATCTCCGAGTCTCACTAAAATTATATGCTCACTGCACGTATTCATCGGTCTTCGGGCTCACAAATTTCTGATCCTTAGCTGCAGGGTGTAACAGTAACATTGTAAATTCCCCACTGGTCTTTCTCTCCATGGATGGTTGCAAGCCCCGGTTCTCTGCTTGGTGCCCTATGCATGCTCCTCGAACTAACAAAGAAGAAACACAGGACATGAGCAAAACGAAGGTAGAAACCACAGTCAGTGCACCCCCAGGCTCTATTTCATACCCCAGGGAGAAACGGAAACTGAAGGGGAAAATTGGATGTATCCTTATCCTACCGATTTCAAATTGACCGAACGCCAATCAATAGACCACTCTAGTTACTAACAATTATAAGAGAACTTAAATAATATAATACATTGTCTTTAGCTACTATTTAATAATAGATATATTAAGACTATTAGCCATCTACGTCCTTTGAAGGTGGCAATTATCGGTTTATGGATCGCCAGCGTGACGTCTAGCATCCTTCTGCCAGTTAAGGTGCCTGAAATCCAGCTTACTATCATTGGGAAGAACAGCGATATGGCAAGATTCAACTTTTGTTCCACTTTCTGACATCTTTATTCTCGGTATGTCACGTTTATATCTCATTAGTACGTTAAATTAATCGTTATCATAATATTTGCTTTCGCCTTTCTACATTCCTCTTCTTTCTATTTCTGAATTTTCTTTGGTTCCTACCTTGGAACCTACGTGGTTGGATGTCTCTGTTTTATGGAACTTAAGTCCACATTTGGTTTTGTAAATTGCAACATTATAAGGGTTGGACTGGCCTCAAATTTAGCAACCCTTCCAATACAACATTTTACGAGGCATGATAATTGCAGAGGAGAATTGAACAGAAAGTTTTAGTCACTTCATTTTTCTCAATCACCAAGACTTGAAGCTTGTTGTATGTCTCAAAGTGGAATGGAATCATTGCCAGCGGCAACAAAACGAGCGTTCTAGGGTTATGGTTATCATCCCGCTTCTACATCATCACGTCGATTAGATCGTAACACATCATCTAATAACATCATCTCATGTATCATCATTTGTGCTTCTCGGTTCCGTTTTTAAGCTTGTTGAAAGCCCCAGAATAACTCCGCATCGCGATTTGGATGTGGTACGGCCTTGTGTTGAACATTCGTACCATGCGATTTGTCGCAAAGTAATGCCAAAGTGACCCCTGCTGAGCTTCAGAAAAGAGGATCTGGACCATGTCGATTTACTTACCTCCCCGTTGGTACAAGGTCGCTCCTCCTGTCAGATATTTATGGAGAGCATCTGGCCAGAAAATTTCCCCAAGGAAGCCACACTTTGAGCAGTTAATGGCTAGGTTTGAATAACGTCTCAGATATGCTGGTAGTATCTTCTTCGAACTTGTAGTCGCGATTGAAGACGTTTGGCTGAGCTGCTTCCTCGAGTGAAAGACCATTCGTTTCTTTCACGAAGAAGAAGCAGCCGGTTGCGATGATAATATCGAAGAGGCCCCAAAGGATGAAAGTGCCCCAGCTCAGGTTATCAATCATGTGTTTTGAGGATACAGTTAAAGACCAATGCCCAAGTCCACCGAGTGGCAACTGCAACAGCGGCACCAGCGTCGCGATGACGGTTGGGGAAGATTCTCGAGTAGTGTCAGTGGCTTGCAGTGTTCGTATGAAAGGGGGAAATAAAAAAAGGAAGAAGAAGGAGGAAAAGTGAGGTATCATTCTACTTACTCATTGACATAGATAAATGATAATGGTCCCCAAGAGAAGTTGTAGGCAATTGCGAACAAGCACATAAAAGCAACGGTAGCCTCTGAGATAGACGTCACGCCGCCGTTCATTGAGCCTCTCTCCAGAAGGACTGCAGTAATTATCTGGAAGACTGCCATGAATGGAGCGCCAACCATGAGGGTCGCCCTGCGTCCCAAAACGATCAGCTGACAGTAGAACGAAAGCTAGAGCTGCGAAGATCTTGACACCATAAAAGATGCCGTTGAGGCCGTAGTTCATTTGTTGGTATTGTGAATAAATCTTGGAGAAGAACACTGGGGCGTAATAATCTAAGGCAAGAGTGCCGCTGGCTTGCTGTGCGGTCGAGATGGCTACACCGCCAAGGAGGGGTTTGAATGCTGGCCATGGTCGAAACTCTAGTTTCCATTAGCAGCGGTGGTAATAATCGATGGTAAAATATAAATACCTTTGACTGCGAATTCTGGACGTCCCTGCGTCCCAATTTGAATTGCAAGATCGATCCTTGTCAATTCGTCGCGAACTTCTCAGGGTCGGAGCCACGCACCCATTGAAGGCTGTCTATGGCTTCGGCTTTTCGGCCTTGACTAGCGAGCCAGCGTGCACCGTCATGGATTGTTTGTCTCAAATCTGGAGAGAGATTTACTTATAAGAAAGCATGTACAACCCTCTTGATTCTTGGTGCTTTGGCGGTTCGGGCGTGAGTTTTTGCCCTTGGCTCATCGGGCTCGAATGCCTGGTCAAGAAGACTAACTAACATTTTAAAAACTCAGTGATGAGGCTTGCATCAGCTCATGCGAATCAACCGCGGCAAGCAACCTTGATTGTACTGTGTATTATTCGCCCTTGTTTGGATCAATGTGAACGGCAATATAAGTTCTGACATTCTTCTCGTCATTATTTAGTTCCGACTTGTCGGGCTGCTACTGCCTTTCCGACTTCGCCACTGCTGTCAAGGCGTGTCTGTACGAGTATGTTTTCTCGTTTTCTTTTTCCCTATCTCATGCGATTTCCAGACTGATATTTTATGATAGGAACTCCTGCTCCAGCGACGTGAGAACGTTCTATTCGAGCTACGACACCACCTGCGCATCTGTGAGCGCGTCTGGCTCCACCACTGCTGCTGCCAGCACGACTCCGGTGGCGAGCTCAGCAGCTGCTACTACTACAGCCAGTGCGACTGCAGCAGCGACCTCCGCGGGCGCTACTAGCAGGTAAGTTGTCACCGTAGTTTTTTTGACTCGGATGTGTGATAAGGCTAACGTGAGTAAGTAGTGATTGCATTGCCACTTGCGAGAATACCGCAGCATCTTCTCTCGGTTGCGACGCGTATGTTTGTTATGTTTATCATTGTGGACAACCGACATTGGCAATTAGGACAGGGGGGCTGATTACATTTTCAAAATCTAGGTCCGACCTGTCCAGCTGCTTCTGTCTCGCTGACTTCGCCACTGCTGTCAAAAAGTGCCTGTACGAAACGTATGTTCCCGGCACCCTTGTTCCTGTTTGTCTGAACTAACATCGCTGTTGTACTGTATAGGAGCGGATGCGGTAGAGACTACGTGAGCTCGTTCTACAACACCTACGACAGCGCCTGCGCCTCTGTTACTAACAGCTCAACTAATGCCGGCTCGGCTTCATCTACGGCCGTTTCGACCGGGACTCCGAGCGCTTCGGTCCCTACTGCGACGAGCTCGAACAGCACCACTCCCCTTTTCACCGGCGGTGCCAATGTCCTTAAGGGTGCAAGCCCATACATGGGTGTTGCTGCTCTTGCCATCTGGGGCGGTATGGCTACACTCTTCTTAGATGCGCTATTAGGCCGTCTGTATCATAATAGGTAATAGGTCTGAGTATTGCCATCTGTATTGTTCCTCCGGTCAATACAGATGATGGGAAATGCGTTTCGTCGATATAAGATCGTGTATTTCGCCTCTTGAGCAAAATACTGCATCATCTTGTAAAGCAGTCAAAAAAATCACAGTGATCGAAATTTAAAAGCAGTCTCCTGATATGTTCCAACATCATGCATTTGATTCTTATGCGTGCGATTTACTGATCAAAGAGAAAATAGCAATCCTATATTACATACTTCGACCATGAGGGTCGAAATCTGTCTGAAAGGAGCGTCATTATATACATGCCTGTCTTCCTGGATCGATGGGTTGTTTGGATCATCCTGGGTGTTGGATCATAGGCCTTGTTGGATCAAGATGGCAGATGGATCATTTTGATCCATTGTCACGTGACCTCCGTATGACATACCCCTCCTTTATGCCAACTCCGACTATAACAACAGTATATATGCCTAGCCCCAAATCAGGATACTACACCAGAAACTCCATACATCTGCAGGCTTCCAAGGACATCATACTACATTCCCCACACCATAGGAAAAGAAAGGAGACAATTTGAAACAGTACGGTTAATTTGCATTAGACTATAGTACACAGTTCAGAAAGGTATATCCGTCACAATATCCATCCCATGCAAGGTGAGAACCTTCAACATCCCAAAAACATCAAAACCCACAAACCCCACCAACCAAGGACACCAAAGTCAAAAATCGACATGAAAGGAAGAGAAAATGTTCAACTACGTGTATCGAGTCGTCTAGGCAAGAACAGATGATCTTGGAGTGAATCATGACTCGATGGTGATCTTGCGCTGGGTCGGCGCGGTCGTCTTGGGCACGACGACGGACAGGATGCCGTCCTTCAGGCTGGCGCGGACGTGGTCCTGGTCGACGCGCGTCGGGAAGGTGAAGGAGCGGTGGAACTCGCCGACGGAGCGCTCGCTGACCCAGTACTTGTGACGGTCGTCGCCGCGGGTCTCGCCCGACTCAGGGGAGTGGTACTCGCGCTCGGAGCGGCCCTTGATGACAAGGGTCTGCTGGTCGGTGAACTCGATCTCAATGTCCTTCTGCGGGATGCCGGGCAGCTCGCCGTCCAGGTGGTAGGCGTCGGCTGACTCGCGCACGTCGAAGCGCGGCGCGAAGCCGCGGACGGCCGCGGCGCGGTTGCCGCGGGTCGCGCGGTGCAGATCGTAGTCGTCCAGCAGGCGGAAGAGCGAGGAGAACTCGCCGGTGCCGAAGCTGGGGAAGAGCGAGAGCGACATGGTTGCAGTGGTAGTCTTGGAGTTTCGGCTCGGTGGTTGTTGTGGTGGTTGTGCTTTTGGTGGTTGACTTTCGGCGCGGGAAGTCTATCGCAGTGGTAGAGTATTGTGGTCGTGGTAGGTCGAGTCGCTGTTCGAGACGATATTCGAGTGCGATGTCTTCGAGATATCTTCAGTCTGGATGTTCTTGTTCTGCTGATCGGACGGTCGACAGAGACCTGCCTCTGGCAGGTCTTATATACCCTGAAGCCATCGGTCGAGAAGCTGCGACGGCTGACTTCACGATGACGTGTCGAATGATCGAGAGCAGACGGGAAGCATCGCGCAACGTCGTGGTCAGTCGATGACTCGACGATGCTGTGAGCATCAGGAGATGTCCCGATGTGGTGGAGGGTTCGCGGCGCTTCCAGAGGGTGCCACGTGATTAGCGAATCCCCGCGATGCGCTTGGCCGGATCGGGCAGCATGTTGATCCCTGCCCGATCCAGACAGCAGGCGGGCTGTGCAAGCTTCACGGGTGGCGGAGTGGAGGATGTCGGACGTCTTCTCCAGCTGGGATCCGACGCAGGAATCAGGCCATCGCATGGGACATCACGGAATGGGTTTGTTGCTGCCTGGTCGCAGTGAGCTTGGCCTTGGACGGTGGGGAAGATTTCCTGGCCGATGAAGTCACCAGCTGGTCTAGATGACTCGAACTACATACGAGGTTGGGCAGTGTCGAGATCCAGCGCCGTCCCAGCGTCCCCATTGGGTACCCATATCGACTTTCCGTTGGCAGCAATGGTTGGCGATGTTCCTGGTGACTGGCTCCGGAGTAGGGCTGAGCTGGAGACCCGCAGGGCGGGTGGACGAGACCTGCTCTGCAAACAAGGACGTAGATGATGTGGTCGTTCTACAGGGACGGAATCAACAGGAAGGAAAGGAGGGCTTGGCGTACGGCCCAGCGTCTGATGCTGATATCAAGGAAAACCGGTAGACTTCGACTTGACTTCACGACTACCTCACGTGTGCTGTATATAGACATAGGCATCTTCAGTCATACAGGGAAACATGCCGTGCCGGCGAGTCGAGAACGGTGCGGACCTCCCGGCGGGCTAGAGTTGAGCATCCATGGCAAGGTTGTGCTGTCTGGTGGATGGAGTGTTGATGGCTGTAATGGCTCTGAAGCTGCACACATGTTGCCAACATCCATGGTGATGGACCGCAGGTCCGCGAAGCCGTATACGATGCCAGTGCCTGGGCACACGCGATTCTCTCTGATGTCCTTGTCGAATGAAGCAGACGCTGCCCAAAGACAGCAGATCACTCCGACTCCGACTCCTCGGGCTGCATCACTTTTTCATCGAGTTCCTACCAAACCAGACCAAACCACGTCAGCACGTATTCCCCACAACCCTCAAATCCGTCCAGGTTCATCGTTCTTCACGACTGAAAGAGACATAGACATACCTTGCCCAGCCGCGCCTTCAGGTTCTGTAGCTGGCTCTCCTTGATGACGAGATGCCGGTCGTCGTCCAGGTCCTCGACGACGTAGTCGTGCCGCTCCTCATCGTACTTGAGGATGATGGCCTTGACTGACGGGTCGCACTCGACAAGGACGCCTGCGCGCGCGTTAGCTGTGTCTGCCGGCGGGTGTCTAGATAGGGTGAAGGATTTATCAAGGGACATACCTTTGACCGCGCGGGGCATGTTGGCTGTATCTTATGGACGTTCTAGCTAGGTCAGCAGTGTAGGACTTGGTAAAGTATGCAGAAGATGGCACGTCGCAAGGTGGTGAGTGCTCGCGGTGAAGACGGGCGGAACGGCATCGCTGCGCGCCCGGGCCTCCAGAGCAACCGGCGCGCCAAGACCGGCGGGATCCTCCGCCCCCGACTCCTCATCCAACTTCACCTTGCAGCACTACTGATGTAGATTCATGATTTTCTTAAAAATTCTACTAGTTGCATGACTATCTATTTTTTTCTTAGTGGCTTCCTTTCATCCGTGAAATAAAATATGTTAACAGTTTCTACCTTACTCCTGTAGACCATCGTCGAGTGATGCTTCCATATATCAACAAGCACAACATATCAACCATGAAAAGAGATACAACAAGTCGAAAAAAAGCAAAAAGCTCACACCCTGGCCCACCTAGCGATGGGGGAGGGATGCTACGAAAACCCCGCCTGTCTAGACCCGCAGGCGGCGGGGTTTTTCAGTCCGGAAGGCAGAAGACCACTACTACCCGCTTCGTCCCCTATAATATATTCCCGCCTCCCGGACCACGACTCGAACCCCACCTAGGTCTGTTAGCCATCTGAGACTCGGGGCTTTTTGCGGCACTGTTTGCTACGGTGACCTGCTACTTGCCCACTGAGCTAGGGAGCCCGGTTCTGAGTGAAAGGTGACGTTGTCAGGGCAATATAAGGCAAGGGAGAACAGGGAGAGTGCTCCAGTGGTCACGTTGGCCGTCCATTCACTGAGCTGACCGTGTACGCGTTGGGTATAAACATAAACTCCCCAGTGGACCTGAACGTCGAGGTGGACGCTTTATCCATCCGTCTATCAGATCAGATCAACCATTTCCGATCTACAAACATGATTGCCTGTCACGGCTAGCAAGATCTCTATACTTCTATCCTTCGTGTCCCCAAGCTCAAAAAGAAATCTATCACGAAGCTCCCCTACTCTATACTTTTCGACCCGCCCACCCACTGCAGCAGCGCAATAGGCAGGACGCTCACGGCCACCACGAGCCCGGCACACAGTCCCGCTGATCCGCCGAGTCCCATAGTCGTGAACATGTCGGGGAACCAGAACGGCCCGATGAACCCCCACAGCTGGCGCACCAGGCCGATGAACACCCCGATGGAGGCCGAGTGCTCGTGGTGGCAGTCGATGGCGTCTACATCACATCTTTAGATCAGTTATGTACGGCAAGGAGGACGATAGAAGAGGAAACTCACAGGTGATCAGCACGGTCGTGACGATCTGGTTGCCAAACGCCGCGATGGCGATCCCGACCAGCGGCGTCACGTTCCAGTGCAGGGGCACAGCGCGGTCGAGCTGCACGCAGAAGACAACGAGGCCAACGACGACGCACGCGAAGCCCAGGTAGCTGCTCCACAGCCGGAACTCGGGCGCTGGCCGCTGCCCGCCCAGGGCCCTGGTGCGTCGCTTCATGAAGAAATCGGAGAAGGGGCCACCAAACTGCTCGCCGAGGACGGTTCTGCAGGAGTCAGTTCCTGCTATCTATGATACTTGGACGGGAAAAGGCTGAGAAGGGGAACGAGAACGCAATATCTAACAGAGTGTTACTTACCCGATGATGACAGACAGAAACTGCAGCCCGATCTCCTGCGCGTTGAACTCAAACTTGAGCCCAAACAGCTGCGGAATCTCGACCGTCAGCAGCACCGAGCAGAACCCGAACACGATCGCGTAGCTGACGGCCGGCACGACGATGCTGCGGTACCGCGCCAGCAGCAGCGGCTGGTAAAAGTCCCTCAGGGTGAACGGCGTCGGGTCGATGCGTCGCACGCGCAGGTACTCGGCCTGGAAGGCCGTCATTCGCGGGGGGTGCGGGCCCAGGTATCGCGTCTCGGGCCCGAAGAAGAGGTACCCGACGAATTGCGCGCCGTTGATGATGGCGAAGGTCCAGTAGACCCAACGCCAGCCGAGGTGGTACGTCACGAAGCCCATGATGAAGGGGCCGGCGGGCGGTCCGAGGGTGACCAGCAGCCTGCTCTCTCGTCAACGATGGTCAGTGAGAACATCAACCACGTTGTTGGCAGGGGAACGCACGTCCAGATGCCCATCTTCTGGCCGCGCTCGTGCTGGAAGAAGGTCTCGGTCACGACACCGGACCCGATGCCCACGGGCGGGCTGATGAAGATGGCGACGAGGATGCGGCAGACCATCATGGCGCCGTAGCTCTTGCTCTCTGCGCAGCCGATGTTGCAGACCATGGAGCACAGCGTCGACACCAGCCAGACGGGGCGGCGGCCGAAGCGGTTGGAGACGGGCTTCCAGAAGAAGGGGGCCAGCCCGAGGAAGAGGATCTGGGCGGAGGTGAAGTACGACGCCTTCTGCAGCGAGATGTTGAACAGCTTGGAGAACTCGACGTAGGCCGGGATGACGCCCGACGCGATGAAGGTCGTCATCATGGCGTGGAAGGCGACGAGAAAGAGGTTCGCATGTTTCTGCAGAGTCAGCGGAGTCTCCTCGATGTTAGCAGAGTGTCTCACCTTCCAGCTGGGCCAGTTCAGAGGGTCCGCGGGATCCGCAGACGGGATGGGATCCAGCTGCAGGGTGCCATGGCGCCGCACGACGTACTCGCGGTGCTCGTGCGAGATGGCCAGGTCGGAGGCTGCCTCGAGGGCAGCGTCAGCGAACGTCTTCTCGTCTTTGGCCATGTTGTTCACGGTTTCGGCGGCCATCAGCCGGGAAAGGGGTGCAGAAGGCGACGAAAGCGAGGGGAAACGGGACAGACCGCGGAGACCGGGCGCAAGGGGCGCGATGAGTTATATAGGAACCGACATCCGGCTCGCACTTGGAGGGCATGGACCGTCCATTTGTCTGCTACAATGGGGATCAACCTCCAAGACGGGACAAGACGGGCCAGGCCAGACAAGCACCGAGGCGCTGCGAGCTGCCCGGGGCCATTGGTGGACTTTTGCCGGTGGCAGAGACAAGCATCGCCGCATCAGGGGCTGCAACCGACAAAGAGATGGTGAGCGGGGGATGTCCGGGGTTCTCCGCAGATCCACCTCGGCTATCGCCCGCGGGGATCCCCAGACTCTCCCGCAGCGAACGGCAATATTTTCAACTGGGGATGGTGGATCTGGGGGCGCGCGGTGTTTGGTCTTGTATCTGCCGACACATCTCCCGAGACATCTAATTCAGCAGCCACCTCGGCCTGGACCAGGTTTTCCCACAGAAAAGAAAAGGAAAAAAAAATCTATGAAACGGGTCTACAAGATCTATCTACTCCGAGCTGTCTCGCGACTCGACCGAGTTCTCGTCCTTGTGGCTGCCCTCCGCCGCCGCCCACCCCGTGCCCGCCTGCAATAGGGACATGCCCAGCGCCAGCGCGCTGCCAGCCACGAACAGCGTCCACACTGCATCTTCATATCCTTGAACCGCTACCCGCTGTTCCAGCCCGGTCAACGTCCGTACCAGCGCCGGGCTGCCCAGCAGCCGTCGCACGAGCTCCGCATCGCGGATGCCGTGCGCCGCGAGGCCCGTCTCGACGCTCCGCTTCAGCACCCGTGAGAACAGTCCTCCGCCGATGGCGGACCCGAAGCTGCCCGCGAAGCCCCGGAACGTCGCCACGAGGGACGTCACGATGAAGTGCGTGTCCGGGGTTGTCCGGTGCAGCACGTGCGACAGCGTGTAGTTCAGCAGCGCCCCGGTGAAGAGCCCGTTGCAGAAGGTCACGGCCACGTAGGCTGCTGTGGCCGAGGTAGGCGTCGACAGGATGGACAGTGCCAGCAGGGATAGAGCGAAGAGCAGGTAGGAAACCAGCGAGGAGCTGCGTCGTCAACAGAGCTCTGCGGACAATATAGAGAAAGATAGAGGCTTACATATAGTAACTGCCTGCCTTGCGGATATGGACCCATCCGACCAGAATTCCCCCGAGCGCGAAGCCCACGTTCGTCGGGACCAGGATCAGGCCCGCGGACGCCGGTGACCAGCCCCGGACGGCGATCGCATACACGGGCGTGTAGAAGAGCACCGACCACCGCGCCATCATGAGCCCCAGCCCGGCGAAGCAGGTCAGGAGCACGCTGTGCGTCCGCAGCAGGGCAACCGGGATGATCGGCTCGGTCGCGTACTTGGACTCGACGATCAGAAATGCGGCAAAGAGGAGCACGGACAGGACGATCGGCGTCGTGGAGACGTCAGGAGAGGCCAGGCTGAATAGCAGCAGGACAACGGAACCGGTCTGGAGGCCGTCAGCGTCCATTCCAGATTTCTCATCCCCGCTGGAAGACTTACCAATGTCAACATCCCCAGATAGTCAACTCTCGCCAGGTTCTGCAGCACCGACTGCTTCTGCAAATCCTTAGAGTCGTCCCGAACTCGTTCAGGCATCGCGAGGAACAGCAACGGGCCCGCAAGCAGCGCAACTGGCGCCTGGACCCAGTAGATAAGTCGCTATCACAGTCAGCCTGGGATCAACATTCGCGTTCAAGATCTTCTAGCCCACCCATCCATACACGGGCGTCAACGCCCCTGCCAAGACCGCCCCCGATGCAACCCCAGTCGTGTACCCCGTGTTCACCATGCCAATGAACAGCCCCCGCCGCTTCTTGCTCGCCAGATCCAGCACCAGCATGATCGACGTCGTCATGACCCCTGCACTGCCGCACCCGGTCACGACGCGCCCGAGGAGGAACACCGCCAACGTCTTTGCCAGACCGGTGACGAGGAGGCCGGCCGCGGTGACCAGGCTGGAGAAGAGGAGGTAAATCTGGGGCGAGAAGATCTGGGACAGCCGGCCGCCGAGGGGGACGACACTGGACATGGGGATCTGACAATGTCAATTAGTAACTTTGAGTCTGTAGTGCGTATTGCTCCTCCTGCATTGGAATTGCGAAGCAGACCGTGGTGCAGGTGACTTACAAGATACGCGGACGTAAACCACGTCGCCTCCGCGAACGCATCCAGATCCGTGGCAATGTCCGACTGCGTGGTGGAGATCATGGAGATGTTGGTTGCTACCGTGGCAATGGACCGTCAGTCAGCTTCCTTCTCAGTATAATTCATGTATAGACATGTACCGCTATATATAAGCACCTTGGATGAGGATGAGCACGCCCAGCAGGAACCCTATGCATAGTCCTCGAGGCAGCGTGATCTTTTTCTCTGATTTCAGGTTCTCAATCTCATCAACCTCGGACGAGCTCCCCAGCAGAGGCGTTTCCTCCGTCGGGGCCAGGGGCATATCTCTGTCTGCTGGCTGGTGTCCAGTAGTCATCCCGATGGAGGTGATAACGATCTTGATGAAGACAACTTTGTGTTCGTTACAGCCAATTGATCAATTCTGCGGTGATCAGCTCGTCAGCGTTCCAGATGGAGCAATTGGAAATATCGGAGACCCTTTGTCTCTGGCCATGGCCGCAGAGCTCGGGGCAGCAGCAGCGCAGCGCATTTGTCATCGCGCAGTCATCGCGATAAGCTTACATGCTAGATCGGGAAACGCGTCGTCGTTGTATCTGGCACGTGATCAGTGTCACATGATCTGTGTAACCCTAGGTTCGCCGGGGGTTCTGGAAGCGTCCCCTGGACCTCCAGGAAGAGATCTCGAGTCGACCGGGAGGGAGGCCTACCCAAACGCATGGGATATCCGACAGACGTGTCTGTGGAGCAGCGCCATGAAGCTTGGCATGCGCACGCACTCCTCCGCCGTCCCCCTGACCGCGGTCCGCAACACGGCCCGACAGAGTCCGACTCGGCACCCTGACTCATGTCCATCCCTGCTCTGGCAGTGACCTCTAGTCCGTCATCTGGCCCGTCGATTCCTTGGCGTACGGGGGTTCAGCAATCGAGACCCGCCCGCCAAAACCCGGGTGTCTCGGGAGAAGCATCCGCTCTTGGCGCCACGTCCGTCCGCTGCGCCGAGAGACGAGCTGGTCTGCTCGGGACGGAATACGGAGGGCTGGCGTTGTACTCTGAATTGCGATGTGTGGAGGGTGCAGGAGCTGGTTTTTGTGTGTGGAGGTAATAGATGAACTGGAACCTGAGGATCGGAAAGGAAATGTGAGAAGATCCCGATCTTGGTTGGTCTATGTGATTGATATCTCCGGGACATGTATCAAGTCTGGTAGGCTGGCCAGTAGAACATGACGCTTAACACTATAGCTTTCGTCGGATGCAACACACTGACAGAATGAGACAGGCAAATGACATAACTGAAGAACAGTTGCATCCAGAAAATACAGTACACCCACAAGTACCGGCCTGTAAACCTGCACGGTCATTCTCGCGGGCTCTCAGTGCCGCTTGATCAGCTTCTCCAACATATCTCTCCTCTCCCCTGTCTCTTCAGCCGCTCCATCTTGCCCTGCTTCTTTTTTTCCTCGCCGACTCCAGTGAAGATCTTCTGCCAAAGGGATATAAGGAACAGATGGACGACATAGTGACTATGCCCATCTACACAAATAACCGTATTAACATCGCCAAGTCATCTACGAATTTAATTCTAGGATCTACACTCACGATCGCCACAAGTATCCACCGAAAGTTGTTCCTCTACTTCATCCCCCACACAGTGGCCAGGGAACGGCTTCGTGACGATTTTAAACGCGTTACCTCTGTAGCGAATGGCCCGGTCGAACGGCTTCACCGCCATCTCTCCGAGCCGCTGCATGGACAGCTTTGGGCACTCGTCGACGCAGGGCTCAGAATCGAGCACTGAGCTCATGGTGTAGGCGTTTTGTATGCTCCTCCTCGTCGTGGTAGGTGAACATGCTGCTTTCCGAGCAGCGCACATGCCGGTCTGAAAGGCATAGTTAGCCAGAAAGAGGCGAACCACTAAGCAATCACAGTTGGCAGACCTTGTTGAACTTCGAATTCTGCCCATAGATCGGCTTGATTACCTCCGTGTCAGAGATACGACTTGATCAGGCGAACGCGGACAAAGTTAAATTTCCCTGTCCATAAGAAATAATGCATAAGCCTCACTCACCACTTCCTGCTACTTCACTTGCGTGGGAATTATTCCCACCATATTTCGCCCCCGACCGAGAGCTCAAGATACGGGACAGACAGACAGATAGATCCCGAGGGAGCGCGGAACTGCAAACTATGTAGATATGAACGAAGAATCAAGTACCCATTCCGGGTGTTCAGAGCTTAGATATGTATCTGCTTCCGGTACCTACCCACCGAGGTATAAATACAATCCCTGTTCATTCGTTCTACTCGTGTGTAGTACACTACATCTGCATGAACAAGGAACACCCCTATTCCTCACCCCACCGTCTGTCCAGCTCTCAAGTTTCAAATCAAAAAATCCGAATCATAGCTACAGTAGACATGACTCCCGAAACTCCAGAAACACCAGCATGGCAAGGAAGCATCGTGCTCTCTCTACCTTTTCAGTGCTCGACCCCGCTTTGTGCAACTGTTGCTTTGCGGGGTCCTCTCGCCTTAGTTAGATAGGTAGAGACGATTAGGTTATACTGTACAGTACAAGGTGGGAGGAATACATCCCTAGATGCTTAGGTAGAGTACATCTATACATTCCAGACCCTCTTATGGACGCTCATTCTGCAAACACTGTTGCTTTCTGGGGACATCAAACATCTTAGTGATTCATGAAGCTCTATCGCCGAGATCACCCTATCCAATATGTATGTAATAGGATAGATAGCATCAATTATATATAATCAACTCTAGATCTAAGCAGATAGATAGCCATCACAACCATTCAGATAAACATAAACATAACCAAAACAAAAATACAGTTTGTTTTCCCACGGCTTTCTCACACAAGAGATTTTATCCTTCTGTATAGAAACCTATTTATATGTTTCTCATATGGCAGAAGAACCAGCGCAGCAAAGGTTGTCTAACCAATTGTGCCGAAGACCAACACATATGTACAACACATATTATATAGAAGGAAAATTGCAACCGCATCAGCCAATTAGTTCCTCTCAACATGTCTCTCCCTCAGCACCAGTATTAGGTAATCCACATATAGTAACGTAATCCACAACCGAGCGAGCCACCCAACCGAGCGAGCCACCTGAACATGATTTTTGCCGTGGTGAAAAGCCATGAGATATCTTTACTACGGAATCAAACCAAAGCAAAAATTATTTGAA
>Ga0207767_1000272_pt1 | contig 43659 bp, 31 predicted proteins | sample HigsolmetaGSP17D_FD_184845 | JGI IMG/M metagenome (GOLD analysis project Ga0207767, IMG submission 184845) | High solid enriched microbial communities from the Joint BioEnergy Institute, USA - SP1-7-D (SPAdes) | ecosystem: Engineered > Bioreactor > SSF (Solid state fermentation) > Aerobic >... | reverse complement strand
GGGCAGGAGGAGGAGAGAAAGGTCATCAGCCAACTCATAGGTACGGAACTTACTCTTCACAGCACCATACAGAGTCCTGGTCATATGTGCACTCGGAACCAACGAGATATTTCCCAAGGTAATGCTTCAGCTTGCGTGCATGGTATATTGGTGTGTCCTTAATTTCCTGGCCTGATCTGTTGCTGTATTCCGGAAAGTCGCATTCGATAAACTCATCTTCTGGAGTCACGGGTAGATCTGTTGGATATGAAAGTGAAGAAGCTTGTTTGCTTGACAGGATCAAAGTCTTGTCTGATCACGAATCCTAAGTTCCTGAAGATCCTTGGCACAGAACTTGTCCACCTCAAGGTTGTCAATTTCATTGCAGCGCATAGCGGCGAGCCATATGCTCTGCTGCTTCCACAACAGCAGTCATCCTAGGACAGATGAAATATTACTAATGCATTCTAAGTGAAATTGATAATGACGATAACAAGAAGGGACTGGAAGCACAAAGCACGCTTCCCAGATGATGAAACGGTCCTAGGGAATCCGCGATGCTTGTCTTGTCGTTGAGTGAGATGTGACTAGGTTGATTGATTGTATCTAGCAAGTCGTAGACATTATACTTTTTTGTCCCTTTTTTATTGATTGTATAGGCCTTACCCCTGATTCAGTCTCTCTCATTCCCTTCCTAATACAGCCTATGAATCTAAATATCTCTAAAGTTGGATTTTTCCGGCAGAGATACAGCAGGAAGATATATATAATTATAAATAATTTGGACAAAAGAGGAAAATAAATAGGTAGGTATGCTGCGAAACAGCATTGTCATTAATATCAAATATGACATAAGTTATTATTAAAGAACTACACTTGCCAAGGCGAATAACTGTTTGATTACAAAAAAGAAAGACAGAGAAAGAGAGAGAAGAGAGAAACAACAATCCGTCTACTCTCCCTCCTCCTCTCCTTCGACTGAAATCCTCGACGCATCATAATAAACATCCAACAGACACGCCGCGGACCATGCCTGCGTCGGAGACTACATATGACCAATTGTCAGCCAGAGCGAGCGTCATGAATATATTAAACGGACAAAATACCACGAGCAGACAAAAGAGATGCAAAGAGACAACATACCGAATCCTTACAAACCGCCCCATTCTTGTTCGTCAACTCCACCAACCCCCTCCACGGACTCTCCCTCAGCGCGCGCTTACACCCCTCCAATCTCCTGGAAATCTGCAGAAACGTCTCGATCCTCTCCTCCTCATCTGCCATCGTCTTCCCCTTCTTCCTGCACAGCAGATCAAAACGCAAGAGTGCGCGGAGAAAGTACCCCATCAACCAAACCCACTCCGGGCCCTGATGATAATTCCGCCCCCTCGCTGTCTTAAAATCAGTCGAATCCTCGGAGTTATTATAGTTAGGTCTGTAATTGAGGTCTTCTGGGTCGAGGGTGGCCATGCCCACGCCCGTGAGACCGCCGCGGAGAAGAACAGAGTCTGCGATTCGCAGGGCGTGCAGTGCCCTTGACGGAGTGAAGAGGTCCGGGGCGACGGTCATGGCGATGGGGAAGTTGGCGCGGAGCTGGTAGTCCTCGTAAGGTTTGCCGGAGCGGTAGAGGTCCTTGTAGATGCCGCGGCGGTTGATGAGAACTGGGTCGACGTCGTGGTGGATGTCGTCGTCTGGGGAGAGGGGGACGTAGTAACAGTGTTCGAAGTTGTATTTGATTCGGGCGGCCCAGGATTTGAATGTGATGAATGAGTTTCCGTCGCCGTTGCCGATGTGGACTCCTTCGTGTTTGTATAAACCGCGCTGACGCAGCTCAGAGACCCATTTAAGGGCGCTATATAAAAGGCCAGTGATTTCGATAGCTGCGCCGTCTCGGGGTGTCCCTGGAATACCTTTGTTTCCTGCCTTCTCGCTCTCGCCCATCTTATCCTGCCATGTCCCGCAGTTGAATTGGTTCCCGCCGAAGATAAACCCCGTCTCCCAGTCCACCCTGACGTCGATCTGGAAGCCTTCAGGCTTCATCTGCCTATCGAGGTCCGGCCCAGAGTTGTGCTCTCTAAACGATAGCCCCGTAGCGTGTCGTTGAAAGACCTCCTGCATGATTTCCGCAATCGTCGAAGACTGAGAATACGCCCTCGGATCATCGTAAGCAAACCAAGTATCATCGTATGGCAAGAACCTCCTCAGAACCTTTTCTTCCAGAATCCCAATTCCTCCAGGGACCATCTTCGTGTAGTCCTGGATAGCCTGGAGGAAGAACCACACCGAGTCCCGAGAGTTATACCGTGGAAATCTCCCGCTGCTCAATAGATTCGGGATCATCCCATGCTTGAGCACGCTCGCAAATGCAAGTATATGCTCTCTAGCATCGTCTAAACGGCCGGCAACGAGGAACAATCCGCGGAGAGAGATAAAGACATCTCGACCCCAACATCGTGCCCAATCTGTAGAGAAATGCGGCAGACCAGCCGCGAGACAAGGGACGCTCTTGGTGGGCCATAGCGATGCGGACTTTACATATCCGGTCATCTGCACGCTGACCATGGCCAGCTGGTGTATGAACTCTTGACCGTGGCATATATCCTTTCCAAGGAGCCGGATGCCCCGTTTCCAAGCCGCATTGTAGGCGATCTGCACGATTATCGCAAAATATCTCGGCAAAAGGAAATTAGGCAAGCCGCGGACAGCCTGAAATCTCTCTTTCAGCCACGCTGCCGGCTTGCGAAGACGGGTGTACCCCTCCTTCTCAGCAACCTTCTCCATCCGATCGACAACGTAATCCAGAGCCCATTGGCCCTGGCGGAGGTGATCACACAGCGCATGTCCCAGCTGGTTGTACTTGATGATATCCTCCAGCACGCTCCACCATCCTTGAAGACCGGCATAGACCAATGGACCATAATTGGGTATCTCGTAGACTCCGTCCCGACCATCACTCAAGTCCCTCTCTTCCGCTTCGCATCTGTAGATCACAAAGTTCAAATCGACCAGATCCAGCTCCGCGAATGCCTCATCTGCGCCGCTGGTGATGAACTTGCTCAGGCCTTCAGAGTGCTCTGCGCCTGGAATCCACGTTTCGAACAGGGCAATCGACCCAGGGACGAACTTCTCCGAGACGGAAATGATCGAATCCGTCCCTTCATTCTCTCTCTTCACGGCGTCGAGCTCGAGAACGCGACTCGGCAAGCCGCGCAGGAACTTCTTGTCCGCTGATATCTCAGCTCTTGTCTTCTCATCCGCATCAACTTGCAACGTCCAGCTCCCAATCAGCTTGACCTCCGTACCAGTTAGATGCGTAGGCGCGAGGACCCCACGGTCATTGTCGCATCCGGGAAACGCAGTATGCGCAATCAAGAAGATGCCTCTTCTCGTCCGAGGCTGCACTCGATGAACCGTAATATACGCACCGTCGTGATGAATATACGTTTCATCGTACCCTTCAACTCCCATCATCGTATGCAGCCTGTTCAGCAACTTCCTGATCCCACCGATCCCTCCCTCTCCAGGACCAACTTTAAGCTCCTCACACTCCGAAAACTTCGAATAATACAGCCGCGTCTCACTCACCACATCCACCAGCTTCGCGTACACCTCATCGTAGCCCATCACGCTTCCCACGGCCGACGCGCACATCGAGACCAGAGCCGCATTCGGAAGGGTGTCCCTTGCATCGCGCTTCTGCGCTGGAAGTTCGTTGTCATGCGTGCAGTCCATGAACAGGGCATGCACGGGATTCTGCCGGATATGACTTATACATTCGGTTTCGCTCCCTGAACTTGCAGAAACAATAGCATGACTACTCCCTGCCGACGGCAGATCAACATCGAAGCTCCCAATCGGGCGACCGCCATGACGGTGGACAAGACGGCTCAGTTCGCCGGTGTTCCACGCCTGCATTGCCTCGCGAATGAGAGCATTGATCCCGAGTCTTTTGACGAAGACGTAGTCTGTCTCCTCAGAGCCAGTGAAAAGCTCTGCAAAGACGATCAGGTTCGGCCGCACTTTTCGCGCTTCGTCGAGGAAGTATTCCGCCACGACGAGCGGAGTAGAGTGGCAGTTATCGATACGGAAGCCGGCGAAGTACTTCGCCATGAGACGCGTATACTGTGCCATATAGTCCCACAGAAACGGATTATCCTGCGGAGAAGAGCCGTATCGCAATTTGACGCAGTCGCCCCAGACGATTACCTCTCTGCGCAGATACGCCCTCGACTCCGGCCCAGCATGGTCCCGCATCGCATCGGCGTTCCAGATCCAGCCGTTGTTCACCAGCGCCAGCGCTTTAGGGTTATACTTCTTGGTAGTTTCGTTAAGAGGTAGCCGTGTGAAGTAGGTCTCAACGAGGGGATTCTTTTTCGTGACAGGTCCAAGTTTCGGCCCATGGTCGTCGATCCGGAGATATTTGACGCGATTGAAGATCTGTTCCAGAATCTCAGCGACGTCGGCATTGTATTCCCTGTAGAGCGGTAGGTTCAGCTCGTCGAGGATCTTCACCAGCTCGCTCTCCACTGCGGAAACGTCGGATGGCGATTTATCGTACCGTCCGAAGAGAGCGTTCACCAGACGCACGGCGACCTTCGCATCGACCTTCCTGCTAAACCTCCCCAAAATCTGCGTCCCATTAGAGAGCGCCTTTTCACGAAGGAAATTCGCTTTCTGACCCAGCGTCCAGTCCTTAATACCTTCAAGCCCAGCAATTCTCAGATCTTCACCACCTCCAGCGACAATCTCCTCATCATTCCCGCTCACCCACTCCTTAACAATCCTCTGAATCTCCGCCTTAACATCGACAACATAAAACTCCCACAGCCTTATCTCCTCAATAACACACCTCCTCACCCCATCCACGACAACCCTCAACTCATCCACACTCCCAAACTCCGTCGGTAACCCGAACCTCTCCAACTCCTCTCCAAACCTCATCAACGCCTCATCCAGCTCCAACGCCGCCTCCAACCACGGAGCATTCTCAACACTATACCCGGCCTCAGGATGCTCCTCGAGCCATTGACTATTACCCGCCGTATGGTTCCACACCACGTCCGTGAGGGCGAGGAGCCCGTGCTGCATCTCCATCTTGGCCACCATCTCCGCGACGTCTGTCTCTCCGTTAGGAAAACAGGCCTGGTCGAAAGTCAGCTGGTCGTAGATACTGTAGGGCGAGTCGGAGACGCCGCGCGTCATCAGCGGCGTGAAGTGGATCATGTTGTATCCCCGCTGGGAGATTCCATGTAGATGTTTCTCCCAGTCAGAGGGGTACTTGCCCATGAATTTGGAGACGAGTGAGAAGATGGAGAGTGCATTGATTGGTAGATCTTTGCCCCTAAGGATCAACTTCGGCGCAACATCGATATAGTACGTGGGTGTTCTCGCCTGTTTCCGTTCTGGCGTCGACGACGACGACGCCGCCGCCGCCGCAGGGTCCGTCACAGACCCGGAGACATAGTCGGAACCAGAGAGAGAAACAGAAAAGTCGGGAATCGGACAATAAGTAACGTAAAACGCAAACGCGCCCGCACGTGTCACAGGGACATCAATCCGTATATTCCTATTGAAATCCGGTCGTAGCTTGAACTCTCTGAACCTCCCACGTCCACCCTCAACCTTCCCCATCCCTCCTCCTCCTCCTCCTCCTTCTTCTTCCTCAGGAATATCCACCCACAAGCTCCCCCCTCTGCATATCGAGCTGGTCCCCTCGACCACAAACCGTAGGAGATAATAATACGGAGGGTCGCTCGGCGGAGGAGGGAGATAGATATATCCGCCAGGCACGTCCGGCGAGCCGTCGTCTTTCAAGGGGAGAAGGTAAACCTGGCGTGGAGCAGCAGCGTCCATGGGACCGGAGTACCATTTAGCAGTTTACCGTTCAGAGATAACAGATGGTATCTGATAAGCGGAGGGGGAAGGGGGAAGGATTCCGGCTGGAATTGAATTTTGAGGTGTCCGTGGGAAAGCAGGTTGCGGAGCCTTGGACCACGACGACGCCCGGCCCAAATGTGGTTAAACCTGACAAATCTCCATATGATCCAGGAAAGTAGGAATAACGAGTGGAATTAATGAGAATTAGACAGACTCAGACGCACGACGAAGCGCACTCGTCGGGCTGACCCGTCAACTCGCGGGGTTGCAGCAGCTGACATCATGCCATGGCCCTCAGACAGGGATTAAACTTGAGCCTCGACCTCGGGCTGGAGCTGGCGTTCCACGTCCCGGACTGAGCACTTCCGTGAAACCAACAGATAACGATTATCAGATAATCCATCGTGAGTTAGATGCTCGCATTGATAAACACTACTCACTAGAGCCTTTAGCTATATCATGTACTGTGCCAACCATCGAGACCATCCACCGACGATTCCAGTCTGCACCGGCAATTGGAGACATCTCGCACGTCTATGGAATCTCTATATAACGTGACATTCTACTCTAGCTACCGAAAGACGCCCATGCCTTCCCGATAATCAGACTAGGCAAGTGATGGGTCATGACAGTCCCGCGGCAGTGAGAGCCACTGCTCCTTAAGATCCATCTCCGCTCCTTAGGACAGACTTCCGAGGTCTCGGACCTATTTATCGCTCAATGTAATTAGGAATTTCCTCGGGACGCATCTTGCCCTCCAGAACCCCTGTCGCAAGATCAGCTTCACAACTCAAACATACAACACCTGGAAAGGAGGAGAAACAGGATACTCACTCTGCACAGCAGTGAACAAAGGATACTGATCCTCGCAGCCCTGCTTCTTCAGGAACCGGTTGACCTCGTACGCGGTCGAAGTGCCCTGCAGCTTCTGCCCATTGAGCTCCTCCTTCTCAATCTCCTCGATGGGCTTTCCTCGCTGGACACTCAGCTTCGCGCAGCGGTGGTTGCGACCGCCGTTGCAGCTCGTGATGAGGTCCGCAACGCCGGCGCTCTCCTCCGTAAACGTTCGCGAGTTGACCGATGCGCCGAAGAACTGTTCGCCGAACTTGACCATCTCCATCAGACCGACCCGCATGATGGCGGCCTTGGCGTTGTCGCCCCATCCCAAGCCGTCGATCCAGCCGGCCGCGAGAGCGACGATGTTCTTCAAAGCGCCTCCCAGGGACACGCCTGCGACGTCGCTGACCACGCGGACATGGAAGTAGGGGCGGTGGAAGAGGATCTTCAGCAGGGCATGGTCGATGGGAGGGTATTCCGAGGGGAGAGGCTGGAGCTTCACCTCCGAGAACTGGCCCGAGGTGTCCTTGTGCTCGAAGTGGATCACGTCGACAGCGGACGAGTTGGGCGACCGCTGCGGACTGGGCAGCTTGGAGTCCATATGCGGGGCATCGTAAGCAATGCTGGTCTCGGAGAACAGCTCCTTCGCAACCTCCGTGGCGATGTTCGCGCCGGAGAGCGCACCGCAGTAGATACCCAGCTTCTTGCCAATGGTCTCGGAGAACAGGCTCACGCCCTCCTCGTTGACATCGACGCCCTTGACGCAGGAGATGCCTCGCGCATAGGGCAGGACCTTGCCCTGGAGCTGGTCGCAGACCTTATTGACGAACTGGTGCGGCACGTTGAAGATGAGGATCGTGGTGTCCCGGACCGCGTCCTCGAGCGACGGGTTGGCGTGGAGATTGGGCGGCAGCGCGATGCCGGGCAAGTACTTGATGTTCTCGTGGTACTTGTTGATCAGCTCGGTCAGGTTCTGGGGTCCCTGGCAGAGCGGGTCCGACGGGTTGTAGTGCTTGGAGTCCTTGGGCACCTCGACCTTCTCCTCGAACACCCACATCTCCACCTGCTCCTGGAAGACCTCGCCATGGGCGGCTGTGTTTTCCGCAACGATCTTGGAAATGGCAGTACCCCTGTCGGACAGCGACCAACGTCAGTCATTGCACACACGGGAGCGCAGAGGCGACCACACGGCATACCAATTGCCAGATCCAATCACCGTCACCTTGTGCTTACGCGCGTAGGGTGAAAGCACGGACGGCATCTTGGTTTGTGCTGTAGCGGATACTGCAAGGGATCGGAGAGCGCTGGGGGCCAGTCGACGATCTGAGGCAAGAGCAGCGGGTTTAAGAGACTTTGGACGCGGTGAATGAGCTACGTGATGAATTGTCCCGGTGGCCAGGAAGCGATGGGGGGGCCCTGCTCGAACAGCTGGCCTCGCGGGACGGTGTGCAGGAAAGAGATTCCGTCTAGGCGATCGACCAGCAGGAAAAAACATCCATAGACAGCTTAAGGCCTACACAGCGTGCAGGGAAGGAATCACAGTGATTTCAGGGCGCAGGGCGCAGGGCGTCGTCCACGGGCGCCAGGGGCTCTGATGTCAAGAGATGGCGCTCGGGTTTTGTCCTGTTGAACCTGACGCAAAGGGGTCTGGCCCTACGTCAGACGCGCGTGGAGTTCCCGTCGAGCGTGTTAGGGCTGAGGGGCGGCTGCTGACTCAGCACCCGCCACCCCGCAGGCACGTGAGCCGTCGCCAGCTTCGGCGCCGAGTTAGGGCTTAGGGCTGCAAAACCCGCCTCTTGGCGCAGTCTGCTCCATCGAGATATCAAATAGCGACAAGATACTGGTACCTGGAAAAGCACGCTCTACCAGGTGAACTTGACATCACCAGGATGGTACGTCCCTCCTTCCACGTGTATACATCTCATCTGCTGACGCCGTAACACAGGCTCCCACACGTCCCAGCATCCGCCAAAAAGCCGCCCGAGCAGCCGCCAGCGGCCGCGGCGCTCTCCCCTCGACCAAGCCGTCGCCCAGCCCTCTCGCGGGCATCACATCCACATCTAAACTGACCAAAAAAGACAAACGCGAACTCAAGCACACCGCATTCGTGTCAAAGATCGAGAAGAAGGCCCCCCAGCAGAAAACCAAAACCGCGAAGCGCCGCCGTCCCTCGAAGAAACTCGTCACGACCCTCGACTCCCTCGCGGACGCTCTCCCTGACGTTGGCGACGAAACCCAGACACAGCAGCAGCGACAAGACGGAGGACTAAGCAGCCAGGTCAACATTATCAAGCACAAGACGCTCAAGCACAAGCCCGGCGCGATGAAGCGCAAAGAGAAGCTGGAGAAGATGGAGCGCGATCGGTTCGTCAAGAATCTGGCGCAGATGGCGGTGGGGATTGAGACCGGCGCCGCCCCTGCTCCTGCGGTGAACAACAGCGCGAGTAACGCGACTATGACGAACGGCGCGGAGTCGTCGACGAATGCAGAGCAGACACAAACACAGCAGCAGGGCTCGAACTACACGACGAACCGCTGGGCAGCCCTGCGGAGCTTCATTTCGCAGACGATGGAGCGACAGCCGGTGTTTAATAACAGGTGAAATGAATATATGTTTGAAAAAAAGACATCGGATCAGGTCTCTACACGAGTTAAGAGCCTCTACCGTTCTGAACTTTTTTTTGTCCAAGGCATCACGGTTGAAGAGGATGGATTCTTTTTGAGATCACAGCCTCCACAGTGGATGCTTCTTCAATTCGTCGCGACGATCACTCCGTCTTGTCCCTCCAGATCAGACGAAGTGGTTCGACGAACACACCAAAGCGACCGACCGGATAAGCCCGGACTTTTCAACTCCATCTTCCACATTGCTTCCTGAAGCTGCGCTCCATGGCGGATCTTCGTATCAACCGGGCTCTCCGGATGGGAATCATTTCCGCCCCTTCGCCTGGGAGTACTTGATTGCACAGTACACCAGACCCCTGACTCACACCATATGGAAGAGGATGAAGGGCAAGGAATGGATGCATAATAATATGTGTTGAAGAACTTATATAATACTGACAGTCTTCGATTCAGAGAAGATTGAAAACAATGAAATGTGTATATGATCTACGCCCTTTATTTTTTTTAAGGAAAAAAAAAATGCCATCCTTCATAGAGCCGCGAACAATTGCTCCACAAGTGTAGTCACTGTGCCATGTCTTAGCATCTTGTATACCGCAGTCCGTGGGGTATATATTTTGGAGCATTCCGCCGGGTACTTGCCTGGTCGGTTCCCCCCTGGGATCCACTACTACTGGGAGGGAGACTGATCCCTATTATTATTATTATTCTCAGTCATGTCACCACCTATTCATTATGTCCTCCCTAACGAGAAAAAAAAAGGATGGTATTCTCCGAGCAGCAACAAAACTCGTAAAATAAAACAAATAGTGCTATTGTCACGGACATTTGCTATTCAGTTTCAAAACACATCAAGTACAGTACATACATTTTGATCTAGTCTTCTACCAGGAAATGACAAAAAATAAAGGGCGGCAATTACATCATTCTCATCAATACCATCAATAAACCGGAAGTATCCCTCACAGTTCCTTTCCATCGTACCGTCCTGACGGTTCAGATCGAAGCTGACGCAACCCCAGCCAAAGCTGAGTCCACTCATTCAGTCAAGTCATTCAGCTCATTCATCCTCCTCCTCCACCGCCGTCTTCGTCGTAAGACTATACCGACTCCGCCCCAACTCATCCATCTCGTGCTCAATCGCCAACTTGCTCAGATGCCCAATCAGATTCTCGATCTTGGTGTCGGCCTTACTCCTGTCCTTCCTCCCCAGATTATCCAGCCAGGGGATCTCCGTGAGGATATAGTACACGAGCGCGATGACGACCGTGACGCCGATCGAGTATGCCCAGATCACCACGACCGTGACGATGTCGACCCAGCCGTCGTCCCGAAATTTGGCGCGGTCGACGGGCCCGTGGCTGACGTCCCCCGGGCCGCCGGAGAGCCAGCCGAAGAGGCAGAACAGGGTGGCGAGGACGTCGACGCCGAAGATGGCGAGGACGAGTTGCAGGGAGGGCCAGGTCTTGCCGCCGCGGGTCACGAAGATGAGCCAGTTCTCTGTGAGGGAGACTTCCAGGAAGAGGATCTCCTGGACGGAGCCGAAGTTCTGGATCACGCCGCCGTTGGGGAGGTACAGTGTTCCCCGGAGGATCCAGGTCGCGATCGCGAGCAGGATCCCCAACACCACACTGATGACCCAGATTTTGGGCAGTTGCCATTCCACGGGACGGAGTTCCGAATGGGCGCGGTCGTAGGCGACCGCGATGGTCGCGAGGTCCGCAAACAGCGCTAGGAAGACGACGAGGTCGACGCGGATCGTTTCGTTGATGATGATCATGGACGTGACGAGGTAGATTTCCAGATGGAGGCAGAGCGCGATGCGGTATTGGATGTAGGCCTTCATGCGCTGGAAGATCTGCCGCGCGACCTTGACGGCCTCGATGATGGTACTGAGCCCTGGCGCGAGAAATACGATGTCTGCTGCCGCCTGCGCGGCTTCTGTGGCGCCTTCGACGGCAATGCCGCAGTCCGCTTTCTTAAGAGACGGCGCGTCGTTCACCCCGTCGCCGGTCATTGCCGTAAGGTGACCCCTTTGCTGGAGCATTTCCACCACTTGATATTTATGTTCGGGGAAGACTTCTGCGAAGCCGTCGGCTTTCTCGACTAGATCATGTTGCGCTGAGCCTGTGAGCCCACCGTGCATTAATTTCTCCGAATTGTAGACTCTGGTTCCTGCATGCCATCAGTATGTATTCAGCGAGAGGCGGACGATTCCTTGGCGGCTCACCCAAGGCCAACATTTTGCAGGTCTCTTTGGCGATCGCGATAGCATCGCCGGTCAGCATCTTCACGCTAAGCCCCAATTTTTGCGCCTCTGCAATTGTCTGAGCGGTATCTTCTCTGGGCGGATCGAACATCGGATACATCCCAAGCAGCTGCCAGTCTTCGTCTTCCTTTTTGATGGCCACACCTAGTGAACGGAAGCCTCTGCGAGCGAATTCAGCCGCCTTCTCCCGATACATCTTTGCAGTCTGCTCTGAGCATTTGGTCAATGCAATGATAGCCTTTGGGGCCCCTTTCGCGGCGGTATAATGTACGCCGTCACAGACACATTCGGTGGTTATCCGCTTTGAAACCGGATCGAAGGGGGTGTACTTTATCGTTTTCCAACCTCTCTGTAGGATCTCTCTTGCTTTGGGATACTGCTTGAGAGTCAGGATCGTCACCTTATCTATAGGGTCTAGATTCTTGATGTTATGCGATGAAGCCAAAGCGGCGACAGCCATCATCCAGTTCACATCGACTCCTTCCGTAACGTAGGGCTCGCGAATACTCAACTGGTTCGCAGTCAATGTCCCGGTCTTGTCTGAACAGAGGACATCAACTCCCTATGGAACCGTAAGCAGGACTGTATCATGACAGGCAGGACCGTCCAGTAGTGATCTTTCAGACTTACCGCTAAGCTCTCAATAGCCGTCAATTTCTGCACAATTGCCTTCTGCTTTGCGAGATACGCAGCTCCAACCGCCAAGGTTGTTGTGGTGACAACCGGCAATCCAACAGGCACGCCAATGATAAGCAGTATCAATGCAAAATGCAACAGGTTCAGGGACGAATCCTCAGGGGTCGCTATCTTCAAATGATGATAGAACGCTCCGATCCACGCGGCCAAGATCCAGAACATGACAAGGACCAACAGCGTCGTCCCGATCTGGTTCATAACCGCTTTGAAATGCCCCTGATCTTTCGCGCCTTGCACAAGGGCCGCCGTTTTACCCACGAAGGAGGATTTGGCGCTGGCAATGACGATCGAGTATGCCTTGCCACGTTTGCAGCCTGTCGTGTAGTAGCATACGTCTCCCATATATTTATCAACCTGAAACAAATTAGCCATAGACTGTAAATTTATTTGTCCGGAGTCTGGGAAACAATACCGCCAAGGATTCTCCAGTAATCGCAGACTGGTCGATTGCTACCAGAGACGTTGAATAAGGCCTTTTCTCATTGTCGAAGTCATCGCTGTCACGGGAAGCTTTCTCTGTCGGTGAATCTCCGCCTATTGCAGAGACTTGCATTTCTTTATATCTGTGAAAAGAGTCCGGGTCATCGTAAGCGCAGATCAGGCGCACCTCCGCCGGCACAATATGCCCTTCCTCGAGAATGACCTGTGAAACCGTCAGGGAGGATTTACGCCCGATGGTGGCAGAAGGCCTACAATGTCTCCAGGTACGAGCTCTCTCGCCAGGATCTGCTGCTCGCGACCATCCCGTACGACCTCAGCTTTCATCGCTATGTCTCCTTTGAGACTGGCGACCACGTCCGCAGCCTGCTTCTCCTGGTACCACCCTACCGTGGCGTTCAGCAAGAGAATTCCAAGAATCACCCCGAAGTCGACCCAGTCGCGAAGACCTGCGGCCAGAATAGCGGCGAGCTCCATCACTAGGAAGAATGTCAGCATAGTGCTCAAACACCACGTCCGATTGTAAGAGCGCAAAAGTGCCCACCATAGAGAATTGGGCCCATAAAGTAAGAAAGGAACTTTAGAAACAGATTCTCCTTCTCGACAGTGAGCTCGTTCCAGCCAACCTTCTTGCGTCTCGTCTCGACATCACTGCTCCTCAATCCGTTCTGAATATCCGTCTGCAGCCATTCGTCCGGTACGACGAACGTCCCGTCCCCATGCTTCCCGCTCCGCCTGGACCAGCGCCTCCACGGCGCCCACCAGGGAGCCTTTCGAGTCTCCAGGGCGTCATCGTCCTCAGTGTTGACCGTCACGCTCTTTGGGTCGCGGTGCGTGGAGATATAACGGTTCAGGGCGGCGTATTCATCCAACGCTGCATCGTTAACATCAGGCTCACCATTCTCCGCATCTCCGGTGGAAAGGTCTCCGTGCGCTGTCATCTCTGAAGATGCAGCCAAGAAGACACAACGGCAGCCAAGGCAGGATAGCAGAGGAGATAAAGCGCAGGACTTGGCCGCGACTCGTCCGCTGGACTCCCGAAGCCTTTTGAATTCATGGGATCAGGCGAGTCGGCTTTACCCCGCATATCCTCAGGCGCCCAGGGAAAAGCTCTCCCGCTCGAGAGGAAAATCACTCATCGTCCCGTGCTTGCCGCGTTTGCCGAGAAGAGGCACTCGCGCATCTCCATATCACTCCGTGCTAGGGTACTTGTGTTGTCTTGTCTTTGAGATCCGACATGCTGCTTTGACCGGTGGATATTAGTCCTTCATCCTCCGATGGCTTATCTGATAACTTCCCTCTCCGTGACGATACCAAGCTCATAAGGACCATCCGTGGAGAAGCCTGCTGTGAGGCGTCAGCGACTGTGGTGGGTCGTCTATCCCCAGCCCCGGGCAAGTAGCATCCATCCCATGGGGCATATGACGCCTCCGTCTTGCCCAGAGGCGCATCGATCGTCATCTCGCACTTTGCCGCAGAGCTCGTCAGCACAGCATGAAACAGGGCTGCTCGTTTAGCCGTTCTGCCGGGGTCGGTCTCTTTGAGCCACGTTCGGCGTTCGTCCGTCGGGGGAAGACGTCATCTCGCAACGCGACAGGGCAGCTACGCCGGCACTGGAGCCGATGCTTTGTTGCGGCTGATGGAGTGCGGTTTCTGGAACAGTCATCAGAGCCGTCCTGGAACCACGTGTGCAGGCTGTCGTGCTCGTCGAGGACGTGTCAGAGTCGTGTGGTACAAGAATATTCCGGAAGCCGGATGGACAAGCCGGTGCGCTCCCGAGGCAAGGAACTCTTACAATTATAATATAGCCCGGATGATTGCAGCTACCACCCAGCCTCTAACTGCAAGACCTGTCGTACCACATCCTTGAAACCTTTGTTTCACAACGGCCGGATCACATTTGGGCGTTTACACGTTCTTCACCGACCATCCGGCAGCCGTATTCCGGTCGGCTCTGAATCACTCACTGCACAGTATATAGAGCTCCCAGCAGAGCTTCGACGCGTCACATGCACCTCTGTTTCGCGGAATAATTGCTTATCATTGCTCCAACCTCGCCGAACTTCCTGGATATAAATTGAGTTATGCGCTCCGGATTTATGTACACAATTCTCAAGCCGGCCTCGATCTTATTCCCCTCCGGAGCAGCCGTCCAGCAACTCCGCGGAGAAATGCCACCGCGCCCTCTGCATTCTGGAAATGACGCGCGCGGGAGAACACCTAACCTGATCGCATCAAAAGGCCGGCCCTGGTGATGTCTATGCGTCTCTCCACCTTTTCCCCACGCCTGGATGGGGCTCGTGCAGACCATGGGCAGTCTCTAGGAGCCACGGGTTTCGTTCAAGCCGTACAAGCGTGCCGATACGAATCTAGAAACAGCGCAACAGTCCATGAGCAGGACAGGCTGCCAGCCCCGGAGTCTTCATTATTCATTCCGCCGTGTCAAGATAACACGATAACAACCCGGTCCTCGACCGGTGAGAACGATCCGGGCGGTCCGAGCGGACCTCGGTGTAACGCTGGCGTCCTGGACATGTGGGGGATATTCATGTATGGAATTGGAACCCCCCGCAACACAGCCCTTGGCAAGGAAGCTTGTTTCCACCCCACCCGTCGTGGGACCTTTAATTTCCCAATTTCCCCGGATCCGTGCGCCTATGGGGATCCCTCGTTCGCTCGTGTCGGAGTTATCTGTTCTTCTGGAAACACGGAGGAGACGGCACAACCGTTGGCCACGAGGACGGATTGTCCAATCCCTTTCTTTCTTTCTCACAGTCGCCCGCCGTGCAGCATCCCGGCCAGTTAGCTGCTCTCGGCTATTTCGGGCGTGGGGAATAACGGATGCGCCTTTTTATGAGCTCTTATTCATCTGTTTACTGGAGCAACCTTTGCAACATTTCATTTTTGGGTTGCCTGGTGCTTGCGGCTCGCGACATAGGCGGATTCCTGATTCCTGAGGCTGCACTGTTGGATCCTGGAACGCTGCCCCAAGTGATATCAGCGCTTGAACAGGTGTCTCAAGGACGGATCCAATCGGACCAGTTCCACTTTTTTTCCTTATTGGGGCATGCTGACTGCTGTGAGAACTTGCATTCTGGGCTGGAAAGAAGAAATATTGTTTTTTGCCGTTATCATCTGACATGTTTGTAGAGTACCTTGCAATGGGAAACACGGTGGATGATCCACGAACGTTATGAAAACATCAATGTTTGCATTTTTAGGCTCTATGAGTACGACATAAAAGTTCCATTCTAATCTACTCTATATGCCTCTCCCAGAGACCTGTATGTAGGATGTATGATATAGCACAGAGTATACCTGAGCAGTATGTACAGTAGCTTGTAGCCTTGTATGTGTGCTCTGCGTAATTGTTTGCAAAAAAGGGGGTTTTAGCAGGGTGTGCGAAGGATACTGTGCGTGAGATGGGCGCTCCAAATCAAAGACAGGGGAGTATCGGAAGCCGCAGGCGGCGACTATGCCGATCCTGAGAATGTCTTTTGGTGATGCCAGGCGGAGGGGCCCTAACGGAGGAGCTGGGGGTGCCATATATATCTCAGGTAATACCGTTACCATGAGCGAGGTAAACAAATCTTATTCCCACAGATAACTTTCTTGAGTGAGCCAGGGATATATAGATGCGTCCTTCGTTCCTCTCAAGTCCTGACTCTGTCTTTATATCGTAGGTCGCCAGAATTTTCGTCACCAAGGGTCCCCTGTCCATGTTGCATGCCTCGCTGCTTTTTCTTTATTTACATGTAGACTGACTTTGCTAAGTTCGCTTACAGTCTTTTACTTGTCATACTGTTCAGTTACCTTTAATAAACAGCTCCAAAAACATGTAGCTATAATAGCAATCCGCCCAGCCGCTAGACGGGGCTGTAGGTGTGACGACAACCTACTGTACAGTGCGTCACAAAAAGACATTGGACAGGGCTGGTTTTACACCAAAACTAGTCAACTTTGGCTGCTAAATAGACCACCGCAACAGTTGTGATTTTTATATTTAATTACATTTTTAAAGAGATCGTTATATAGAATAATGTTTATAAAATAATTAAAATATTCCGATTTCTGAAATATATACATATCTGAAATATATACATATATATAGTTAACATTCAGTATTATATAAACGTGTTATGCGCATCATATAGATATCCATTGCTAATGTTAAATGAAACCCCACTGTCACTCCTCACTCTTGAGAATTGTTATAACTCGGCTTAGAGTACTTGACCGTCCCATCGGCATACACATGGACAGAGGTAAGACAGGTCTTGCCCCTAAAGATCTGCCCTGTGACGCGAAGCCTCTGATCTCGTGAAGATGTGTGGGCCTTTCCACTGCAATTTCCGAGTTAACAATTGAGCCATGCATTTTTTTTTCTTTACAGGGAGAGACCTACGCGATCTCAATTCTATCTGCCTTCTTAGCCAACTTCTTATTTCTCGAGACCTTGTCCTTCAGCACGTCTTCAAACTCGGGTGCTGGCGGTGTGCCTTTCCAGATGAACTGGAGGAGGGTCCGCGGAGCGGTGGAGAATGCGCGGCGCATGGTGAATGAGAAGCTGTGCTAAATGATAGGTCAATCGTTGAATTGAGAGAAGACGAAATATTAGGAAGTACATACCTCTGAAGTCAACGCTGACAAGGGATTTGGATGTTGATTTGAAGAGCATCACCAGGGGCAAGGCGCTCTGTCAAGAATTCCATATTGAATCCTAGTCTACTCAATTCTAGCCTTGATTTACATCTGTCTTATGAAGCTCTTGACTTAGGCAAAGCCGTGTTTTGATCTGAAAAGTGCCTTGTAAGCAGGCGATAACATAACAGATCTCCGTGCTACAACCTTCCAATGGGGATGCTCGTGTCACGTGTCTTAGTCATGGTCCGTGCACGCCGCTTTCTGTACCGAGTAGCCTGTAGCTCGCGAGCGCCAGATCGAGTCTCGCCATCCACCAATTATTATTCTGCCGGACAACACGCCGGTGTTAACACAATCCTCAATGTCGCTCTCATCTTGTTCCTAGACAGGGTAAATAACGAAGAAAGTGACTAGTCGACATTTCAAAGAATTTTTATTGCCATCCATGTTGGCCAGCACTGGATGACGAGTGCTTTTAGAAGCCTCATTCTTGGCCCTTTCAGAGAGCGCTTACCCATCAGCATCTATAGGCCATTATTGCCACAAAAACACTGCGAAGATGGCCGCACGATATAACTGTCTCCAAATAATGACTACGGACTACCCAAGGCGACGGCCAGAGTTGTCCGAATAACCCGATTTCAACCTTTCAGTCCGAGGTGATAGACCACAGGATGGTTGCATCCAAGAAGTCTATCCCCCCCCCCTCCCCCGGAAGTTATTCTGGACGGTGGCCTGTACAGTCGCGCGGCGGAGAAGGGAAGCCATGGGGTGCGGCTCTCGACGACGTAGGACGGGGGGATGGAATGAACGCAAGTGATGGTAACTGTCGACGTGTGATTTTGAGAGAGGATGCATTTCCTAAAAATGGAGTGATACCGATCGCGTCGAAGCATGCTTTGCTCACAAACGGACATGGAACTTGGGGATCGGACAAGAACCGCCCTTGGTTTTCATCCGTACATGACACATGTACAGTACAGTCGAAATCGCGCAAACAGCTACGATGCAATTGATTGCAGGCCTGGTTGACTCGTGTCGTTAACCTAGGACTGCGCACGAATCCAGATTGGTGAGATTATGCAATATCAACGTTTTGCATTGGAAATTTAATTATCGTTGAAAAAGAATGTTTTATTATATTAATCCCCTGCGTTTTACACGCATTCCTAAAACTGTGTTGTCCAGACTCTAGAACAGCAACTAGCAACAGGGAAAGACAGTCGCACCAAAAGACTTCTTCCGGATCGGCCATTTAACAATGGTCCCGTAGCTCAGTCGGTTAGAGCGTGGTGCTAATAACGCCAAGGTCGCGAGTTCGACCCTCGTCGGGACCATATCTTTTTCCTTCTTTCACTGTTGGTACAGCACCCAGCCCCAGGTTAGACCCCTTTTCTTTTTTTCCTTTTTTTTTCTTTTCCTTTTTTTTTCCTTTTCGGTGAAGGATGTCCGCCGATATACAGATCTGCAAGATATCATCACTGCCGTCAGGTATATACCTAAGGTACCTACATCCTGATGCTACCACCGGATAGGCGGGGGCCGGGCCCGGTGTCTATCTCGTCCAAAAGCGGTATAGCGCAGATCTTATCGATCAAGTCCCGCGCGGGCCAAGACATCTGCGGCGGCGTTCTTCAGCCCCGCGGTCCAGGCGTCCATACCCGCGTTCCTTTTTTCCCATCTGGAGAGCGACGGGAGTCCTTTTTATCATTATGGAAGACCTCGAGTCCAGATGTGCGTCCCTCCGCGCCCAGATCGCCGCCACCGAGACACAGCTCGCTGCGCTGAAGCGCGAGCTTGAGAAGGCCGAGAAGGCGGCCGCCCTTGCCGCAGCGATGAATGGGGATAGCGCTAGCAAGGCCGCGGACGAGAGCGGGAGGACGAGAAAGTGGCCTCTTTTGAAAGAGGAGTATAGGCGCTATGGACGGCAGATGATAGTGCCGCAGATTGGACTGCAGGGTTGGTCGTCTAACTGCGGCTTGCCCAAGCGACAACTCCCCATCTTGATGTATTGCAAGCTAACAGGACTTATCATCGTCTAGGGCAGTTGAAGCTCCGTTCCTCCTCAGTCCTAATAGTTGGCGCCGGTGGCCTGGGATGTCCTGCCGCCTTGTATCTTGCCGGAGCTGGAGTCGGCACGCTCGGCATCGTGGATGGAGACGCGGTCGAGCCTTCGAACCTTCACCGTCAAGTTCTGCATCGGAGCAGGAACGTTGGAAAACTGAAGGTTGATAGCGCGATAGAGTACCTGCAGGAGTATGTCGAGATATTCCTGGTGTGAACTACGGTCTGTCAAGCTGGAAACTAATTGCTACTCCAGGTTGAATCCGCATCCCAAGTACATCGCTCATAGAGCGCATCTTACCCCGCAAAATGCGCCGGAGATCTTTAAAGATTACGATCTCATCCTAGACTGCACGGATAATCCCGCTACTCGATACCTAATATCCGATACTGCCGTCCTCCTTGAGAAGCCGCTTGTCTCTGCCTCCGCACTGCGGACGGAGGGACAACTGATGGTCTTGAACAACCCCCCTCGGCCACCTGGAGACAAGTCCGGGGGGCCTTGTTATCGCTGTGTGTTCCCGAAGCCACCTCCTGCGGACAGCGTTGTTAGCTGCGCAGATGGAGGAATTCTCGGCCCCGTCGTTGGGACGATGGGTGTATTGCAGGCTCTAGAGGCCATCAAAGTCCTCACTACCTCCGTCCCCAGTACACACCAGAACGGTGACTCTGCAGGTCCAGGCGTCACCCTCGATCCACCCTCACTTCATCTCTTCTCCGCGTACTCCACGCCTCCATTCCGCACGATCCGTCTGCGCTCGCGCCGTCCAAACTGCGCAGCTTGTTCTGCCAACGCGACTGTGTCGCTGGAGTCCCTGCGTTCAGGGTCAACAGACTACTTATTGTTCTGTGGATCCGCCACACCAACTGCTCTCCTCTCTCCCGAGGAGCGTGTCTCACCGAGCGAATACCAGAAGATGCATGCGGTGTCAGCCAAGCAACCCACGATAATAGACGTGCGAGAGAAGGTCCAATTCGACATCTGCAGCCTCGAGAATAGCATCAACATCCCCATCTCGACCATCATATCTACTACAACGCAACCTAGACCCCAGGAGAAGTCGACGACTGAGTCGCAGGTTCATCAACTGCCTGCCTGGCTCCCGCCGGATCTCGCCTCTCCGGACTCCACGGACCCGATATACGTGGTTTGTCGCCTGGGGAATGATTCCCAGATTGCGGTCAGGAAACTCAAGGAGCTTGGTCTTGATCGCGGCGGGGAGAGGTTCATTGGTGACATCCGCGGGGGGTTCCGCGCGTGGCGGGAGGAGGTCGATCCGGATTTGCCGGAGTATTGACAGCATACTAAGTGCTGTACATACATAGACACCAGTTGATGAGGTAGTCATTGCGATTGTCGTGGCTTTTCATATAGATATAGAGATGGCGGAATGTATGAGTACTTTCGTATGTAGTAATATCTCGCCTTTCAGTGAGGAATCACTTGCGGCTCCAAATATTTTTGCCTCATTGACAAGAAAGACACTTCATCCCGAAGACAGACAACACCATTATTCTCATCTACTGATGCACTCTACTGTATTATCCAGACACGACCAACCAATCTCTTACATAACTAAGCGCAAAACCAAGCATAAAAAGCCAAGCGCCGTCCCGCCCATCCCGCTCAACGCTGATTGGCCAACCCCTGAATCCCGCATCTCCCCCATCTCCGTCGCCAACCTCCACAAAGAGACCCGGCGCTTCGACATCCACCACGACCATGTCCGTGGCAATGGGACGCTCTCGTGGCTTCTTCTCATGGATCCAGAGTCGCTGGTGTCGTCTCTTTCTATATCCTGAAATTTATCAATAATAACCTCGGAATTTAGCACCTACTGTGTCTTGACAGCGTACGTACCGGTATTCGTGGTCCGTGAGCGCAATCGCGACGCTGATAAGACATTATCTACGGTGCACCGTGCATATACAGAGAGTTCTGAGCTTCCTTCCAGACAGATCACCGGCGATTCGTTTGCGACTTGTAATTATCGCCATTAATATTCGAAATCCATATCAAGAAGAATGGGCTCTCCGGAAGAAAAGACGCCTCAAAGCCCCGATTCTTCGCAATCCCACAGTAACGCATCTGCAACAACAGTCAACGTCAATCTCGCAGACGAAAAGAGTCTTGATCTTGTGCGCCCCCAGCAGCAAGAGCAGCGAAAACTACAGCACCCTCTCGCCGCAGTTCCCAAGCGCAAGCCTGTCGGGGGCGGAGGTGCGAACAGCGCTCCCGACGTCGTGACCTTCACTGTTGTCCCAGATTGTGATCATGCATTGTCGGACGCAGAGGCGGGGATCGCGCATCCAGGCGCAGGCGCAACAGCGTCTTATTCGAACAAGAAGTCGCCGTGGGCGCTGTGGACATGGCCATTTGGCGGTTTCAATTTCGGCTTAGGCTCCGGTTTAGGGAATAATTGGAGAAGCGTGAAGCACAAGCTGGAGCAGAAACTCCCCTTCGCACACGACAGACGCAAGCGTCGTCTCTTCCTAATCGGAACCGGCGCTGGGATCGCGATCCTCCTCCTCGCGCTGATCATCGGGCTTGCGGTGGGATTGACCGTTGGCAAGAAGTACGCAACAACACCTGTGCCTTCCACATCCAGTGACAATGACGAGTCAGATAATACGTCCACTCAACACATATACTATCGGATACGAGACTAACGATTTAAACAGAGGAAGCGCATCCAACCTCCCCCTCCCCACCTCCCACGGCGGGCCCTACGTCGGCGACCTGACCTACTACAACCCGGGCCTGGGTGCGTGCGGCATCACGAGCACCGACTCGGACGACATCTGCGCCGTGTCGCATCTCGTGTTCGACGCCGCGTCAACGGGGTCGGATCCGAACCAGAATCCGCTGTGCGGGCTGAAGTTGAGGCTGCGGAGGGATGGGAAGAGCGTGGATGTGACGGTTGTCGATCGGTGTATGTCACCTCTCCCCTCCCCTGTATCTCTCCTTATATTTGTATATTGAGGTTGCTGATGGTATGTTATGATGCAGGCGTCGGATGCAAAGCAACAGACGTCGACGTGTCCCCCGGCGTGTTTGCCAAGCTGGCGAACATCGACCAGGGACGGGTGCTCGTGCAGTGGGCGTGGTTGGAGGATGCGCCTGTCACGGTGCCTTCGTCTTGATTGATCGATTGGTGGTTCCAATGTTATGCATACCTCCTCCTACCTAGTGCCTAAGTAGGCACAGTGCATATATTACCTGGGTAGGTTCTACGGAGTCCTCCGTCTGCGTTTCTCGAATGAACGGCTAGTGGAGGTTGTTTTGGTTGATGGATGGATGGATGAATGGATTGATGGATTGCTTGGGTTTAATATGATACCCCCTTGTGTGTGTATGTATGTATGTATGTATATGTCTTTCAGTCGGATATGATTCTGCTTTCTTCTCAATCTCTGTTCCATTGGCGGATATCCTCTCCTCATACATATATGAACAAGGGCGGGGAAATGAAGTAGGGTAATCTAGCTAAGGGAAATTATTTGTTCGCATGATTCCCATCTCCTCTGCTTCTCCCACTGAATAATTGAATCTGGCATGACATCCCCCCCCTTTTTTTTTATCTGGACCTCAATTTAGCTGTTCTTTGTTTTTCAGCTGAGAACCCCATGACTCAGGCAACTCACACCTTCAGCCAGAGTAGGCACTGATAGCTAATTAAAACTAAATGAAAACCTCTTTCTCATCTTGCCTCCCAATCAAGCATGCAGAAGGGAAGTCTAATACAAAATAAATCCTGACACTTTAACCCTCCCACATCAAGGGAACTTCCTTTGCTGCTGCTGCAGGCTATTCTGTCCGCGGATGATAATGCGTGCATGAGTACTAAGTACACCTGACTTGACCCTTTGAGTGAGTGGTTAGCCTGAAGCTGAGCAGTGTGTGATGGCTGGTGTAGGAGTCCATATGGTTGAGATTTTTTTACAACAATCTGTATGTATATACTGTACTGTACTTTGCCTCTGAGTCTTACATGACATCTGGATTCGAGATTTGAGTGAGCGGGCAAAGGTCTGTTCTATCGTTGCTGGTATTCATAATAATAATACGCATGAGGCATCAAGCTGACTTCCAGACGCGACAGTTGACCGAGGTCACATGTGTGGGCAATCTTCAAGGGACGTCACATGTCACGAGACGCCGACTTCGTCAATACTCACGTGACATCTCTACTTGTGTTTCTGCCTCAGACGACATGTTGAGCGGTCAGTTAGGCGGTCAGTATTTCGCTGTCAGAATATCAGACTCTCCGACACAGTTCGGGCCGCGCTCCGATCTTTCTGTGGCAATTAATTTCTCCAATAAATTAGATGAAAATTTGAGTTGATTATAATATATGATAGATGATATATATGTGCTGTCTAGCGAATATCTACTCCAGGTATCCCCCCACAACGGCCCTGAGCAACTGATGAGCCACAGCCTTCTCCGGCGGCAGCCGCAGCTTGCCCTCGATGTATCCCGGGCCCGCCGGCTCACCCATCGGGCTGGTGAACTTGTCCAGCGACTCGGCAACCTCGTCCAGGGGGAACCACTTCGCGTCCGCCAGCTCGGCGTCGTTGTCGAGACGGATCTCCTCGTGGCCGGGCAGGGCCTGGGCGATGGCACCGATCATCAGGCTGGACGGGTACGGCCACGGCTGGGTGCTGTGGATGACGACGCGGCCGATCCGGACGCCCGTCTCCTCGTAGACCTCCCGGCGGGTGGCCTCCTCCACGGACTCGCCCGGCTCGCAGAACCCGGCCAGCGTGCTGTACCAGTACGGCTGCCAGCGGGAGTTGTGGCCGAGCAGGGTGCGCTTGCCGTCGCTGGAGACGACGGCCACGATGATGGACGGGTCGGTGCGGCAGAAGGAGATGTTGGAGATGGTGTTTCGGGTGGCGCACGGAGGCCTCTGGATGACGGTCTTGCTTGCGTCTGAAGATGCAGAGTCTTTGATGACCGTGGTCGTCGTGGCGAGGTCTGTTGGAGGACAGACGCGCTTTGCGCCCGCCCAGACCGAGATCGTTGGCGATCCACATTGAGCGCAGTATGGGTTCCGCCTGTTCCAGTCGATCATGGCACGGCCCATCGAGAAGATAGCAGCTGCGTGCAAGTTCAGTTTAGCATGACATGACATGCGTTGATCCTGGGGAATCGGCCTGATTCTTGCCAGACATACCTTCTTCCCGAGAAAATAGCATGTGTGAGCGTCCCTGGAAGAACTGCAATCCCTTGGACTCCACTGCCGATATGACACTCTGCGCCTTCTCTTTAATGCTGCCCTCTGGAGTGACATCCAGAGCAAAGTACGGCGCTCCGGTGAATCTCTTGTAGGTGAACGCATCTTTCCTCCTCTCATCCAACCCGAGCAGGACCAGCAGCGGCCTGGTGATCGACGAGTTGTACTCCGCAATCAACTGCGCTTCGCTGCTCCGGAACGGATCATCGCCGATGAGAGGCTGCACATCCTTGTAGGAGACGAACGCGAGCTTAGAAGGGTCCTTCACGAGCGGACCGTTGTTATTGAACAGGAGGAACGAGGTCGAGGGATGTTTCACGGCGGCATTGAGAAAGGTGTGGTCGGCGCGGAGGAAGCCGACGCGATTGAGGGGAAGCCCTGCCCATTTGCGTAGCCGTGTCAGTGGCGTCCAGGGACAGCTTCCAAGTTGCCAACAACTCCAGGGGGAGCGCTACCAGCAAAGTAGTTGGTAACTTCCTTTCCGAACTTGCGGCTCAGCATGTCGTCCACTTGAGGGTCTGTAGAGGCCATTTCACAAGGGAGACAACCGTCTCTGCTGGGTAAGTAGTTATATAGTCTCTTCGGCCAGGTAGAACCCCTGGCTGGAATGTGGGACTCGGTTCCAAGGCTAGATGAGCGATCTACCGCTCACGCATTCATCCCTGAAAGGGCGATGATGGACCGAGACATATAAATAGACGGAGTCCTTTGGCAGACTCCCTGGAGCGAGTGTCATGCCGGAAATAGGCAAGTCCTAGGGTCAAGCGTCTTTAACATCCGAGTTTACTCCGCTTTATTGTTGGAGAGTGGAAACAGATGAGGGGAAACGTTTCAGAGATCGGGCCGCTCTCCCCTCTCCTCACAGCGAGGCGCTGGAGGAAGAAGGGAGAAAAGAAAAGGACAACATCCTCAACCCCTGCATTCACACAATGTAACAGTTCCATCGTATCTCAACGAGGACAGCGGAAGTATCGACATATTCCAAGTCGTGATACCTCAGAGAGTACTGGATGGACGGTAGCTTCGTGCGGGGGAGATTCCCACTCGGCAGCATCGGCATCTCGGGCAGATCCCGAACTCGCCATTCGCCAATCACAATCGAGCATTCAACTTAAACCCCCGTTGACACGCAGCTTCGGGGTCTGCTTCTGCTGACGTGTGCGGAGAGGGAGTCGACGTCGACGATGATATCTGGATCCCTTGGAGGACCCTCCCGGGCCCGGCTCCCAAATCATTCCTTCAAAGCCGAACTCGGCCCGCTAAGGAGGAAGCCCGGAGACGGCACGTGCGAGTTCAGTTGCTTTTAGCCACCTGACACGGCTTGCAATGCCATGCTCCAGCGGTAAGATTGTATGCTATTGCTAGCAATGAGAGAAAGTTGTCGCTGGGAGCGAAGGCTCAACAACCCGATCGTGATCATTGTGCCTGGAACAGTTCGTCGAATGCCATGACTGCGGACTCAGGACATACGCACTATCTCAACTCCATTGCCATCCACGTACCACTTGCTAAAGCGGCAAGCAGAGTTGTCTTTCCCAAAGCTAACTCCTCCAACGGCAGCAATCGTCGTTCGTTGCACCCAGCTCTCAGCTGTATATCCGGAACTTGAAGATATCAATTCAATGTGTCGTTGTCGTGTCCTTCCCATTTGTTTCGCCGGCTCCATGTGGCATGTTGGAGAGTTGTCATGTCAGCCGACAACTCCTCCGATCAAATCTCCCTGTTGAATTCCTCACGCAGCGCTGAGCGACAATGGGTATTTGTCGTCAAGCTCTGTGGGCGCGTGGAAGGGCTCTGTGAGTCTTTAAAAAGAAGGAAAGCAGAATCATCCTTCGGTCTGGGTTCATGAGCCATAAATATAAATCGTTTATCAAGGTACTCAAGGACCGCCATATTTGGAACCAATAATCGTCGAGACACGAGCCGATTTTGTCACATATGCACCAAAGTGCCAAAACAAGGATGATATTAACATCAGAGACCACATATTGAATGCATGACCGTCTTAGAAAAGGGGGAAAGACAGTCATCACTAAGACTTCGCAATTGCGGCCTTGATCTCGGTCCCAGCTCGGAGGGAGGTAGAGAAAAGCTCCGAGGTAGGGAAATTCTGCCGGAAGGCGGTGTGGCGATCTCTGCCCCTCCCCCGCCGAGCTGCACGAAGGGACCGTGACATCGGCCTCCCACCGAAATTGATTGCCGACCAAGATGCTGTCCCCTCACTTCTCGGCTGTTTGTTGTTACTGTTGTATTATTGCATTATTGCCTACCCCATCATGATGATCATGATACGGCTTCTTTGTTGATGGCAGTACCAGGGCAAAAAAAGTTAGTTACAATTGAAAAAGGAACTCCGCTGGGCTGGATTCGAACCAGCGACAACCCGGTAGCAGTGTGATCCATTACAGCCGGGTGCCATAAACCAACTAGACCACCAGCGGATTCTATCTGTGGAACGAGTCAGAGCGATAATAGTGGCCGGGCAGGGCAACCAGTATGACCGCGCAATCCTCAATGTGAGCTGCGCCGATGCGACTGCATCACAATAATCATTTAATGTGTGTATGGCCTAGGTTTAAGCACATAATACTTACGCAAGAGGAGTCCGCTTGATTGGGAAGTACGACGGAAGACCATACTTCGTAAAGGAATATCCCATCGCAAACGTGAGGTCCTTCGCCATGGCGGAACCAGGATGCGCGACAGCGTCCGCACCAGCATCAACGTCGGTATCATCACCAGAGACTGCAGGTGAGGCGAAAGATGACAGCAAGGAAATTCTCCGTATTGCAATCATCGGCGCAGGCACCATCGGCCTCTCCTTCGCGGCTCTGCATCTGGCGCACCCGGCAAACCGTCTCGGGAAGAGAAGGGTCCAGGTCAGCATCTATGATCCCCGTCCAGATCTGAAGGAGTATATCGAAGCTACGCTGCCAGGTCCGTTACATATACTGTGTTTATGTTCCTTAGCAGTTTTTTCTTAAATTTTTGTTACGTCCATGTTCTTCTATTGACATTGTTGACCAGGATATCTCCGTGGTTTCTCGTCCTCTTCGAAGGAGAACGGGAAACAGCATCATCAAGTCCACGATGACGAAAACCATCTAACTCAGAATCAACCAGAAGCAGCACAGCCGGGTGATGTCGAAGAGGGGCTCACACTCTCGCACCTCCTCGCCACCGGCCGCCTCATAATCGCCCCCTCCCTGGCCGGCGCTGTCACGGACGCCGACATCATACAAGAACAAGGCCCCGAGAACATCGCCTTCAAGCAGGACCTCTGGCCCCAGATCGAGTCTCTGGCAAAGCCATCGGCGCTCTTCTGGTCCAGCACGTCCGGCATCCCCGCGTCCGTGCAGGGCCAGCGGATGCGCGACCCCAGCAGGCTGCTGGTCGTGCATCCGTACAATCCGCCGCATGTGATGCCGCTGTTAGAGATTGTTCCGCCGGCAGCCCCTACTCCTTCTCCTCCTCAGCCTTCTGGGTCAGGGTCTGATGCTGCGGCGCCCAGCAACAGCTCCTCGCAGCAGGACCTCCTCCAGCGCACCCTCGACTACTGGCACAGCCTCAACCGCTCCCCGGTCATCCTGAAGGAGGAAATCACAGGCTTCGTCGCCAACCGGCTCGCGTTCGCGCTGCTACGCGAGGCGGTGCACCTCGTGAACAGGGGCGTCGCCAGCGCGGAGGAGATCGACCGCGTCGTGGAGAGCAGCATGGGGCCAAGGTGGGCTGTGAAGGGCCCGTTCTGGAGCTACCATGCCGGGGGCGGGAAGGAGAGGGGGTTGAGAGGGTTCTTCGACAAGATCGGGGATACGGTGCAGGCATGCTGGGATGATGCGGGCGCGCCGGTCTTGAAAGAAGGTGATGGTGCGGCTGATTGGGTGGATGCGTTATACAAGCAGGTTGAGAAGGCGTACGGGCGTCTGGGGGAGAAGGATCTGCGTGCTAGAGATGAGAAGACGAGGAGGGTGTTGGATGTTACGATGTCGTAGGTTGGATAAATGCTTACAGGTTCAGAGGCATTGCAGGCGACAGAGAGCGAATAACAGAGGCAGACTTCTGTACATTGCATACATACGTATATAAGTACTCTACCTATATCGAAACAATATTGAGAACGCTCAGGGGATCTGATCTAATAAGAGTTCTAATGTCCATAAAAATACATGAGTTTAAGACCAGTACTGTCCTCCATATACCGAGTACATAACCTACCCCTATTACAACAGCAGTCACGTATGCAATTCTTTTCTAGAAGCAGGTCTCACAGACGGCCAAACCAGATCAAAATTACAGATTGCAAGCATCGTCAGGAGAGCTGCCCTATAATGCACTTGTTCTTGAGATTTATCTCGGTTGATCGTCATTGAAAGAGGTCTGTGGATCTATTAAGATGCAAGTGCATGCAACAAGTTAGGAATTAATGGGGTGAGGAAAGTTTTATATGTTGTCAGCCACAATTCTCAGCGTCTTTGTCTGATTTTATATAAAATCCAAGTTATCTTGGCATGTTCCGACGAGACCGATACCAAGCAAGGGACTACACACATAGTCTGAAACTTTATACACGGTAGAATTTTGAAAACAGTAGATGCTCTTTTCTACAGTGAGTGGACTTTGGGTCACTTGTCGTGGAGCCGTATCTTGGTATTGATTGTGCTGATTGTATACAACATCCGGTTGGTGAACTCCAGGTGATATCTGAACCCTGAAATCAGGAAGCACAGATGGTTGATGTGTGGTAGAAGGAATTCCGTATATTCATTATTATTATCCCGTAATTCTTGTTGTAGAGATAAAGCCTTGTTCCGTCCGTCATGCATAGGTATGCAACACCGTGGAGTAGCCATCGCACCGTTGCTCGCATGTATTCTACCGAATCAAGTATTTCTCTCCGGAAGAGCAGCAGCACACACCTATTCTCATCACCGTCTGAGGAACAGCAGACTTTTTGCGCTGGAAATCGACGCCATGCGGAAACGATATCACGTCCATCCTCGATGGATACCACGATCGAAGTTGAAGCCGGCGACACGCAGCGATCTTCCATTTGCCGTTCGTCCCCGAGACGCTTGCAATTAGCGGGCGTGTCATTGGCCGGCCGGGGGCTTAGTCAGCCACCACCCGACCGACGGGCCCGAGGTAAGCGACCACATGAAGGGCGAACTCCATCTTCCGGACTTGACTTCATATCTTCGCGATATCCTCGTTGTCGCTTCGTCGAGCAGGTAGTATACCTGGCTGCCGCTTCCTTCCCTTCAGCTGCCTCCTTCTCTCCAGGCTCGCTGACCCCTCTCCTCTCTCCCAGCTGCAGTCATTGAAATTGACTCCCGCCGCTCCTCTCGACTGAAACGGGCTTCCGGCGTGTTCGTTCTCTTTTCCTTCCGTCCGCCCGCCATGGCCGCTCTTCGCTCGTCCTCGCGCCTGCTGGCCTCTTCACGGCCATTGTTCCGCCCAGCGGTCTTCACCAGATCCTATGCCACCATCGACCCCATCTCGGGCGTCACCGAGGCCGTTTCCGCCAGCACCAAGCCCGTCCCTGAGTCCAAGTCCAAGCCCGTGCAGGAGCCCGCGGCGTCGCAGACGCCCCGGATCAAGACCTTCCACATCTACCGCTGGAACCCGGACAAGCCGACCGAGAAGCCCCGGATGCAGACGTACACGCTGGATCTGAACAAGACCGGCCCCATGGTGCTGGACGCCCTGATCCGCATCAAGAACGAGATCGACCCCACCCTGACCTTCCGGAGGAGCTGCAGAGAGGGTATCTGTGGCAGCTGCGCCATGAACATTGATGGCGTTAACACCCTGGCATGCCTTTGTATGTGTTTCCGCTGGTCACATGCGGTTTGATCTGTCGCACGGAAAGCAAGGAACAGACACTGACGGGACGGCAGGCCGCATTCCCACCGACACCACCAAGGAGACGCGGATATACCCATTGCCGCACACCTACGTCGTCAAGGACCTCGTCCCTGACCTGACCTACTTCTACAAGCAGTACAAGTCCATCAAGCCCTACCTCCAGCGCGAGACCAAGTCGCCGGATGTAAGTCTCCTGCAGCTCTGTTAATGGAACCACTCGTCACAGATTCTGACTCTGTCACAAACAGGGCCTTGAGAACCGCCAGTCCCCCGAGGAGCGCAGGAAACTCGATGGCCTGTACGAGTGCATCCTGTGCGCGTGCTGCTCGACCTCGTGCCCCTCGTACTGGTGGAACAGCGAGGAGTACCTGGGCCCGGCCATCCTGCTGCAGTCGTACCGCTGGCTGGCCGACTCGCGTGACGAGAAGACCGAGGAGCGCAAGGCCGCCCTGAACAACAGCATGAGCGTCTACCGCTGCCACACCATCCTCAACTGCTCGCGGACATGCCCCAAGGGTCTGAACCCGGGCAAGGCGATCGCGGAGATCAAGAAGATGTTGGCCGGGCTGTGAATGAAACGTGGAACTTGCGGAGTCGTGTCTCTGTCATTTAATTATTTTATGTGCCGTGGCGCCTCTGTCTGTGGTCTATCATATCGTCTCCATCGCGAGATCTCTTTTTATTTTTAAGGATGAGTGTCTCTGTAGTGTAAACTGTAAACGTTATCTGTGTTAGAAATCCTACAAAGGATAGCAGGTCAAAGGGGGTTTTGCTGTGCGGGAAAATCATTAATAGCCGAATAGGGGGCCTTTTTTTGTTCTGTAGAGTAGATGTTCTGCGTGCTCTCTAGCCATTTGATATACGTTCATGAGCGTGAGTGCACTGCACTGCTCTGCTCTGGTTCTGGCAGAATAAAAGAACTGAAAGAACCTGAAACTGAAAAAGGTGGGGTACTTGCTTAAGATGCATAACTTCGCGTGAATTTCTTGCATACCGTTTCCAAAAAGGCATAACCTGGCGTTATCTGTTCGAATGTTGGCAATTTCGAAGGGATGGAAGGTAGAACCGAGTTTCCTTTCACTTACACAGTAGTACAACCTTACAGCGCAATGCAGCATCCGATCCATCCAGCTACCTTCGGCTAGGCTCATGATCTCTCATCTCATAAGTAATATCCAGAACGGGCTGTTAGCTCAGTTGGTAGAGCGCTCGCTTCGCATTTTTCCTCTGATACCTCTGATGCATGCGAGAGGTCAGGGGTTCGACTCCCCTATAGTCCAGTCCGAACAGATCTCTTTTTGTGGGTTTTGTCCGATTGACTAATTCCTTTTATCCGTGGGGCCGGCCGGTTCTCCTTTTTGGTCTGTGTCTTCGACTGAGGCGGTTAGTGGTCGGGTTAAGCTCGACCCCGCTGCCGTGGCGGCGGGACCGGAGAACCTGGTCGACTCCATCTGGGACTGTGGGAGCAACGCATACCATGGTCCGTGGACCGTGGTACAGAAGGGACCGAGGGAGTGGTTCTGGGTTCCTGATCCCTGGGCAATGAACTGTACAGTATGCAGCTCCAATTGCAATAATACCTCCCTTTTTTTACCCCCTCATGGGTGTTGTATCTCTCTGTGGCCTCTTGGTTTTCTGATCAGATCAAACCTCTCTTCAGAACGGGAAGTCGGGAGAACTCCCCGAGTCCGCGAGTCCCCGGCATCGACTCGACTCGACTCGGTTTGACTCGAACTCCACCACCACCGCAGCGCGCGCAGACCGCACGAGGACCGAAGCTTCAAATTATCTGGACTCTGATGCTGCGCAGGAGACTAACGATCTTCAGCTGAAGCCACCCCGAAGATGAAGAGGCTTTGGCATAATGCCATGGCATCAGCCGCTCGTGTCCAGATTGCGCAGATCGTGGTTCCGAGAAGACCGTGTTCGAGTTGATGTTGCTGGCTTGAGTATACTGTAGGCTGCTGCATATCCAACTCTTTTTTGCAACCCCTCGACGGCGCTATGTCCTGCTCCTGGACCTCGGCGCCAAGTGAGTCGAGGGACCTTTCTCCACCGCGGGCCGGACCCCGCTGGCCTTTCCACAAAACGGGGGGTCTGGGACGCAAACTGCGCAGTGCTGATAGCTTGATTTGAAAAGCAGAGTGGGGGGCCAGGACGACGATATTGCCATTTCAAGTCTTAGACTTACACATTGACCGGCGCTCCTTAACTTCTAAGCTCTTTAGCACGCTCTTGGTTCTCCGCACAGGAGAGAGCACGGCTGCCACCCTGCGCGCTGGACCGGCCAGATAGGAACAAGTCGCAGCGATGGAGGGAGTTCTTAAGCTCTGCTCTCCGCAGGCCCCGTCGCGGAGGCGAAGTTGTCCTGGATCTGGACCTGGCCCTGATCATCTGTGGGCATATCTGCATTCTTCTCTCTTAGTGAGCACTGACCAGGGCTGTGCGAGGTAGGTCGGTAGGCGGATGGAAACTTGGTCGTCGACAACATGGAGGTGCCGTCGTACTACTCTCTGCTCACCTTGGTCCCGATTGGGATCGTGACTTATGTCGTGCTTGGGGCCATCTACCGTCTGTACTTCCACCCGCTCAGCAAGTTTCCGGGCCCGAAGCTGGCGGCGATCACGCATCTGTATGAGTTCTACTTCAACATCATCAAGGATGGGATGTTCATTTGGGAGATCGAGCGGATGCACCAGAAATACGGTAACAGACAACTCTATCATCTAAGAGCGCGGCTGCTTGTCCCGATCAGTCCTGACGACTGTCGCAGGCCCAATTGTACGGATCACCCCGCACGAGCTGCATATCAAGGACCCTCACTTCTACGACGAGATCTACGCCTCGAGCGCGAGAAAGCGTGAAAAGTATATCGGCTTCGTCGCGCATTTCGGAGCCCCGCTGTCGATGGTCACCACGATCAACCACGACCACCACCGCTTGCGCCGCGGCGTGTTGAACAAGTACTTCTCGAAGCAGTCCGTTGTGCGCCTGGAACCCATCATCCAGGAGAAGGTGCACAAGCTCGCGAAGCGCTTCGAGGACGCCAGCAAGACGGGCACCGTGGTTCGGTTGGACGCGGCCTATACGGCCCTGACGATGGACATCATCACCCACTACTCGTACGGGGCGAGCTACAACTACCTCGATGAAGACGACTTCAAGATCAGCTGGAAGAACGCGGTTCTGGACGCCTCGGCTAACGGAGCACTGCTGAGACACTTCCCGTCCGTGTTCACCATCTCCAAACGCATCCCACCGTGGCTGCTGAAGAAACTGGACCCGCAGGCCGCGGTGCTGTTGGAAATCCAGCAGATGGTCCGCAAGCAGTCGATAGAGTCGCTCGAGAACAGGGCCAGCAAAAAGGAGTCTTCCCAGAATACGGTCTTCGATGCCCTGAACGACCCTAGCCTTCCGCCCGAGGAGCGGACGCTCGACCGCTTGCAGGACGAGGGGCAGATCCTTCTTGGTGCCGGCAGCGAGACGACCGCGAAGACCCTGACCACGATCACGTTCCATCTGCTGAACAACAGGTCGCTGCTGCGGAAGTTGAAGGAGGAGCTCAAGCAGGTGATGCCCACACCGTCCAGCACGGCGAGTTGGACGGAGCTCGAGAAATTGCCGTACCTGGTAAGATCCATCGATAGCTGCCTATTCACCGTGTGAGAAAAAACAATTGAAATAACATATTCTTCAGAGCGCAGTCATAAACGAGGGCCTTCGGCTTTCGTACGGCGTAACGACCCGACTCCCGCGCGTCGCGCCCAACGAGGCGTTGAAATACAACGACTGGGTCATCCCGCCGGGGGTAAGTACCTACTGTACCTCCCCGAGCCATCAAACGTAAAGAAGGAGATCAGATCCACTCACTCAATGTCAAACGCAAGACCCCCGTCAGCGAATCCGCATACTTCGTGCACATGGACCCGTCCATCTTCCCGAACCCCGAGTCCTTCGACCCGGAGCGCTGGATCCGCGCAGCCGAGAAGGGCGAGCGCCTCGACCGGTTCATTGTCTCCTTCACCAAGGGAAGCAGGCAGTGTCTGGGTATAAAGTGAGTTTTCCTCCTCCTGTGGGACCCCGTGTCATCCGCAAAACAAGGGTAGCTAAAAGTGGTTTTTCAGCCTCGCCTACGCCGAACTCTACCTCACCCTCGCCGGCATTGTCCGCCGTTTCGACATGGATCTGTACGAGACGACCGTCGACGATGTCAGGCTTGTGCGGGATCGGTTCTTTGGTGCTGCCAAGGACGGGTCGCTGGGCGTAAGGGCGGTGATCACGGGGTTTGATGAGGAATGAATTTGCTTTTAATTTAGTTATGGACAGACAGACAGACAGGCTAGCGGGATACGCTGTGCTATGTTCTAGAAGAACCAGAAACGTGTAAATACTGCAAAAACTCACTTAAGGAGGTACCTAGGTAATGATTACGGTTTTTATGAGATTAGAAATGGTTGTTCACTCCAGCTGTTCGTTGAGATTCATTGGTCAAATCGTCTAGAGAGAATATAGAATCAAGGTAGCAGGAAAGAGTTGTTCTTTCAATTGGACCTGGGGCTTGAAAGGGTACATTGTGGACGTGAGGAGTAAATATAAAGACAGAATAGAAGGAGGAGGGAGATGAGGAATAGGTCCTCCATATCGACTGGTCTTCCGAGGTCTACTAGGATGTACTACAATACGCCTAAAAAGCGCTCTCTCCTCTTGCACACACTCTTACCCTCTCACGCTCGCTCGCGCTCTACCTGGCGCCACCACTGGCTCCAATTCGCTAAAAAAAGACATTATCAGCAAAGTCCATGCTAATTGCGATCTCTTCTCTACAGTGTATGCTTTGATCGTATGATAATGGATTTGTGCCGGCGGACCGGTTCCTGCGCCTGCTCTGCGCTCACTGGGATGGTACAGTACAGTACGTTTCAGGTTCTCGAGGTCTGCAGTCTCTGTACCGGCCCTAGTCCATGTTACCGGGGTCTTTGCATGTGGCTTCTGCCGGCGGATGGATAACTCGAAGATCGTCACGGTTTTTCGACGTGGATGAAGTACCTGACCTCGGAGGCAGGTTCAGCCGGGCCGACTACTACTGGCTAGGGCCTCGCCGGCGTCAGCTAGCTCCTGCATCCGCAACATCCAATCTACATGTCCGGATTCATGTTCCTTCATCACGCTGCTCTCGAATTGGTGAGAAAAAAAATATACATGTAAGTAATGCACGCTATATGGTACGTAGTTGTCGATATAGTCACTGACCTTGTCGTAGGAGCCGCGGAGGGCAATATGATGTCCTATCGCGATTGCGGGAGTTCATATAGCCACATCTCTCTTTTCTGCAGATAGTGCGGTTACTCGTTACTACGGTACTCCGTACTTGATAGCCGGCAGCGCGCAGACCGCAATTTCGAGGAGTCTGCGCGATTAAAATAATGGTCGAGTTGCACAGCGACTTTGGTCGGTTTGGCAGCGTGTACGGAGGACTTCGTACTCTGTATTATTCTGCAGCAAACGCGGACGCAGTCACTACTGCAGAGTAACGGTAGGTATCTGCAGAGTACTTCTCGCTACTCGGTACTTGTAGCCTTGCCAACTCTGCACGACAAAGTTCGGCACAAAAACACGTGTCCCTTCTCGCTAACTAAATATGGAGAACGCAGCACTTTATCGGGTGCAACGGCGTGGAATCGTCATGAATTTAGGCTGCATACTTACCAGGCTCGCTGGCTAGTCATAAATTGAACGACTGAACGGCTCGTCGCCAAATGCATTAGCTTCGGCCCATCGCCGTCGTGCCGTCGGAACAAGACGATGCCAGTGGACCGTGCACGCCATGCACTCTGGAGACCCTTGTCTGCTCTGCCTCTCTACACATCAAGTGACCGAGTGAGCGAGTGGTGAGGGGCAAGAACTCAGGACGCCCATTGGAGAATAGGTCGATAGAGCTTACTGGGGGCTCCATTTGTTCACTTTCCTCCTATTTGTCTCTCAATCTCGATTCTTCCAGTCCAATCTGGTTTATTGTTGCTGTGCTATACGTACGGCTCACTGATAACACCCTGCTCCACCTCCGGGGTTGTCACTTTTGATTGTTCCTAGATTTGAGGAGAGTTCAAGAAAATGGCCGAATCTAACAATACTCAAAACCAACCTTCCAACGATCCTCAAAACCAAAACCGACCCAATGTCGAGATTGACCATGAGGTCTGTCTAATCTACGATCCAAATTGATACGATTGAAGACGAGATCGCCTAACGGTCCGTTCATGTATAGGCTACCGACAATGATTCAACCTACGGAGCAGAGCTGTTAGCAGTGCCCCCTTATCCATAGCCGAGACTGGACCAACTGACCGCTGCATCGCAGCTCGACCTACTCTTCTTCTCTTACCTCCTCGGTCCTGAATTACAGACAGGAAAATGGAAGACGTTACCATGCATACAAGGATGGAGGTAAATCCTGCGCACAACCCATTTGGGTGTTAGAAACACCACTGACATCATCTTGAAGCCTACCTCTTACCCAATGATGAAGAGGAAAAGGATCGCCTGGACATGCTTCATGAGATGTTCTTAACCTTGCTGGATCGGAAGCTCTACCTTGCACCTATCGGAGAGTCGCCACGACGGGTCCTCGACCTTGGCACTGGAACGGGGATTTGGGCCATAGATTTCGGTAAGGGCCAGAGTAATTGGAGTATCTGACTTGGCATGTAGTTGCTTACAAACACTTCCTCAGCCGACAAATTCCCTGCCGCTGAAGTATAGCCCTCTCCCAGCATGATTGCTTCAGACTCGACTAAGCCCTGTGTCCAGGTCCTCGGTACCGACCTGAGCCCTATTCAGCCGAGTCTGTAAGTGAATTGGCCAATACTTCCTGTGTTAGATAGACTAACATGGTTGTTGCTATGTAGTGTCCCTCCGAATTGCAGGTTTCTTGTAGATGACATGGAGGATGACTGGATAGATGAGCCACCATATGACTTTATCCACGCCCGTTTCCTGGCGCTCAGTATCAGGGACTACCGCAAGCTGTTGAAACAATGCTACAAGTAGGTTGCCTTCTGAGCGGTCTTTCAGCAAAAATACCCCTGCTGACTTTATCACTAGACATACTGCACCAGGTGGATGGGTTGAAATGCAGGACTGGGACACAATGGTGTACTCACAAGATGGAACGACAAAAGGTTCAGCCCTCGAACAGTACTTCAATCTTGTCATTGGGGCATTTGATAAACAAGGGATTTGCACACGCCCGGGACCACGTCTGGAAGAATGGTTCCGCGAAGCAGGTTTTGTCGATGTGCACGTCAAAAAGTATCTGATCCCCATGGGAGCCTGGCCCAAGGACAAACACCTTGTATGTTTTTCCAGAGCCCTGCAGGGTTTTTTGCTTACTGTTGCTAACGAATAAACCAGAAAATGGTTGGAACATGGAACTTGATGCAAGCCGAGACTGGGTTCGAGGCGTCAGCGATGGCAGTTTTGACCAGATTTGAGAATTGGTCACAGACTGAGGTGTCCATTTTGGTGGCGAAGATAAAGAATGATGTGAGGAATCGCAATATCCACGGGCTGTTTGATTTGTAAGTTTGAGTTCTGTCTAGCCCAACCCCCCCTTTTTTTCCATGCACTTTGATGTCTAACTCCTTGTTAGCTACGTTGTCTACGGTAGAAAGCCGGAATCGGCGTGATCGTTAGCGGCGCGACTCTATGACCGCACCGGAGCTAGAAGATGGCGGCTCGATATTTGCACATGGCGAGAAGCACTTTCTTTCTTTCTATCTGTCTTGCTTGCTCTCTCTACCTGTCGCATCTGTTTCAGATTACCTGTTCGTACGCGAGAAAAGAAACACCAATACTCTACTTCATCATTATTGATTCCAGCTTCTCCTCCAAGTGATTCCGCCCACATTTGCGGTCCCTGAAGAACAGTAGCTGTTTCGGCGGCTAGTAGCGCCCATTGCGTTATGTAGGTGTACTGGATAAACAAGCTGCACCGGGGTACTATATTAGTGTGAGTAGTTAGTGTACAGAGCATATTTTGTGGCTCTAGTTGCTGAGATGTAATTTAGTGCTATTATTACAGAGGTATCTACTGTGCATATTCATTCTACTTCTGTAACTGGAGGAAGGAATAAAAATAGATATATAATGTACAGAATATAATGGCGTAGGAGAGAGAGAAGAGAATACAGTGCAAGAGAAGTTTCTTTGATTTGATAGATTTTTTTGTTGATGCGCGAACAAGGAGGCGGTTTGGCAGGAGGGACTTGGCAACGGCAGTGAACATGCAGCACGCGGGCATAGTTGAATGAAGTAACAGCCTTTTCAAACTCCTGGATGTAAACAAAGATGTATATCTGTTATAGCCGGAATTGGCATAAAGGAGGGGTATGACCTACGGAGGTCACGTGACAATGTATCAAATCTGCCATTTTGATCCATCGAGGTCTATGATCCAACACCCAGAATGATCCAACACCCAGAATGATCCAACACCCAGAATGATCCAACATCCAGAATGATCCAAACGACCCATTGATCCAGGCAGACAAGCATGTATATAATGACGCTCTTTTCAGACAGATTCCAACCCCCGTGGTCGACTCACATAGCAACCTGTCATATAGACATTGCTAGTAACACAGGCTATTCTCACTATTATATTGCTCACCCCCTTGTTTCTTGTCTTTAAGATAAACCAACGGCCCTTTTAGGTCTAGTTATCTAGGCCTGTCGTTACACTTCGACCACCTTTCTTGCAGGAAGCAAGGCGTGTTGTGGGCATCTGAGAGATCGCAAGTATGGAGGGGCATATCTCCACCCAGGAACTGGCCCAAGCGGTAAGGGCCCTACAGGAGCAGACTCAGCAGTTACAGGAACAGCTACAGGGACAGGTCAATGAGAACATGCGGCTGCGAGAACAAATGGGATACCTTGGGCATCAAACACAGGAGAGCAACACAAGACAGACGATCGAATCAAACCAGGATCCAACCCAGCGGACTAAGGTGGCTAAACCGGACCTCTTTTATGGAGAAAGGAAGAAGCTCCAGATGTTCATTTCCCAGTTGGAACTCTACTTCTTTTTTAACGCGCCAGATTTCCCAGATGAAGACAGAAAGGTCATGTTTGCAGCAACCTATCTTCGAGGCACGGCAGCTCAATGGTTTGAACCCTATCTTCGAGACCGAATGCAAAAGACGCCAGAGGAACGTCGACCAGAAACCAATGAGGTGTTCAATGGATTCTCTACTTTTGTGGCTAAGATGAAGCAGAACTTTGGAGACCTCAATGAAGTCCGGAAGGCTACCCATACTGTCATGACAATCCGGCAAAAGACCTCTGTTGCCGCTTATACCACCGAATTCCAACAAGCTGCGGCATACCTAGGCGACTGGTCAGACAAATCGCTCATGGAACACTACTATCGGGGATTGAAGGACGAAGTAAAGAATGGACTAATGATCCATGAGGACCCTAAGGATCTGAATACGCTCATCAACCTGGCTATCAAGATTGACAACCGCCTCTTTGAATGCCGCTACCAAGCCAACCCTCCACGACAGAACAACCAGCGGCATACTGGGAATGGAGGTGACGCCATGGAGCTGGACAGCACCAACCAGAAGAACTCCCAGAAGGATAAGCCCAAACAGTCCGACAAGAAGCCTCGAGGACCCAACCCCGACTGGACTGAGGAGCAAAAGAAACGCTACAAGCAGAAACTATGCATCCACTGTGGGAAGAATGACCACATAGGATGGAAATGCCCAAACAAGCCCAAGAAGGAAGAAAAGAAGCAAGCCACCTCCACTCAGAAAAAGGAAGAAGATCATGCCGCCTACCATTGGACCGCATGTTATGACAACAACTGCAGTATCCATCGGTCAGAAAAAGACGCCACAGGCTGGTATCCAAAGCCACCCAAGTCAAAAAAACTAGTTGGCCCTGCCAGGAAGGGACACTTGCAGGGAGCGCGGCTAGAGTCCCTACACCTTGATACAAGCGCCACCGGAGGAGATCTACATCAGCAACTTGTTGTTAATGGCAAGATTAATGGACGAAAGGCAAGAATTATGATCAACAGTGGAGCAACTGGAAACTTCATCAGCAACACTTTTGTCACCAAGAATCATATCCCCTATCAGGTGAAGGAGAAACCTTATGAGTTGACTATGTCAGATGAGTCACCTAGCAACTACAGAGATGGTTGGGTACAAATGGAAACCAAGGAATCCACCCTGGCAATTGGACCGCATTCCGAACAGATCAACCTGGACATCACTCGGATCCCAAGGCACGACATCATTCTAGGAATACCCTGGCTAAAGACGCACAACCCTCATATAGACTGGAGGACCGAAGAGATACGGTTTGCAGAGACACTCAAAAGCAGCGTAAGGCCCGAGAGGCAGCCTGAGAGACAGTACCAATCAAAGAATATTGAGGTCCAGGAGATATCAGGGGAAGCTCTAAAGCGCATGTGGTGTCAGGGAGAGCAAGTTGGCGTGTTATATATCCACCCTAGGGAGGTCAGGGAAGTGGGAACTCTGAAAAAAGGGCAGGAGACAGCCAAACCCCCCATCCAGGAGATGGAGAACATACCGCAGGAATATTGGGACTTCCAGGATGTTTTCCAGGAGAGAGGCAAGGGACAACTACCAGAACATCAGCCATGGGACCATGAGATACCATTGAAACCAGGGACACAGCCAGCATTCAAACCAATCTACCCCCTCTCGGAAAAGGAACATGAGGCACTACGGGAATATATTGACAAGAAGCTGGAACAAGGATATATTAGGCCATCTACTTCACCTGCGGGATACCCCATACTGTTTGTCCCCAAGAAAAATGGGAAGTTATGGCTCTGTGTGGATTATTGCCAGCTTAATGACATCACCATCAAGAACTGCTATCCGCTGCCGCTCATCTCAGAGCTTCAGGATAGACTTAGAAAGGCCAGATACTTCACCAAGCTGGATTTACGCGAAGGTTATTACCTAGTCCGAATGAAGGAAGGAGAGGAATGGAAGACTGCCTTCAGGACCCACCTAGGACATTTTGAATACACAGTCATGCCATTCGGACTTGCCAACGCGCCTGCTACATTCCAGAGCCTAGTCAACAACACATTGCGGGACTATCTAGACATCTTTTGCATGGCCTACCTCGACGACATCCTCATTTATTCAGAAACCCTGGAAGAGCATAAGGAACATGTGAAAAAGGTCCTGAGAGCTCTGCAGGATAGGAAGCTCTCTGTGGCCCCAGAGAAATGTGAATGGCACACCCGGAAAGTGGAGTTTCTAGGATTTGTTATTACCCCAGGGCATGTGGAGATGGATGATTCAGTCAGCTTAAATTTATAATTAAGTGTCAGCCAAATATTACCACTATACTCTAGTGGTATACCAAGAGACCTATCAGCCTATTCAGCACACGCCGATCCAGGCATCTCGAAGGTTATAATCCCTGCAATAAAGGGATCATACTGTCTATACCCGAAACACCTATTTTCCTTTGTTATTTCACGAAAATGTCTCGGGATCATTAAACAAAGAAGTATTCGGAAGGTCTTAACCCCTAAGTCCATAAATAGTGGTCAGATAGTTAGGTAGATTGGAATGATCAGAGCTTTTCATCATGATATCTTCGGATTACTAGGTTCGCGCAGTCCGACAGGAGGTCTCTAGAGTGCATCAACAGGAGGCTATCCCAAACAAACACCAGGGTACTGTGACACACTCCCAAGAATCAAGGATCCAGCTAGTCCAGTTTCTGCGTCATCCACTGCCAAATAACTTCTAGACAGGTAGTCGAAGACAAAAAAATGGCCTTGGCTAGGCTTGTGCCGGCATAAGTGCGACACGACAGGAGATCTTTTCAGCACCGTTTGAGTTTGAGATGATAGCTAGCTGGTTGCAGATTTAGCTCGAATCGGATCTTGTCAGGAGCTTTCTCTCCCCTTTGTCATGCTGACTGGCCAGCCAAAAAAAGAGGCAGTTGAAAGGACCGTTTGCACAGAGCAATGGCGTACCATTCTTGCATTCAATTTCTCCATAGTAAGATGCCGTCAATGGAATTGAATTTGATGCTTGATGCTTCTCACTGAGATTCGACAGTGACAGCCAAGATTCCATCTGTGACGTCAATGATAATTAAACCACAGTTCCTATCTACTTAGGTACCTATCTACCTCTATAGTCTGTAAGTCGGAGGGAATGACGCCTTTTTCGGCGACATTTGACGCCGCTTTTTGCGTCCTTTCATTATAACAGACCTCCTTTCTGGCACTAGCTAATAGAAGTGGTTTCCAGTCACTACACCCCTTTACTCTATAGAGGTTAATTCTGAATCACATCTGTCCACCTGCCTACTGCAAAACTTCTAACTTTACACTGATTAGGTGTTCTGTATATAGTGTAGAATAGGTGCCTCAGGTTACCTGTAAGATGCACTGCTCCCAAACTATGCATGTGATTCATGCACCTATATTATTCTCGCTGGTGCCAGTCACACGGCAAACAAGCGATCAGTACGATTAAACATATATTGCGGATGAGAGGGGTAGCTGATTGCTGACTTCCTGGGGATCGGTTCTACATACAGGAATTGCGGCCCAACTAGTGCCCAACAGATAGGGGTTCTTCGGCACCTGCGGCCGACCACAACTGCCGACCAGGCCTACACCTGGCAAATTTCAATATTAAGGTACGATCTAGGTTAAGTGAAAATTTCTGTGGCTTTTATACAAACAGGAGACACCACACCAAAACTTACATGTTTTTAAATTAACTAAAGTGCGTTTAGTTTCTCTAAGTAATTCTCTATATCTTTCTATATTCTATTTTATATTTAGAGTGAAATCTAATTGCGAAGTTGGCTCATATCAGCAACTTAGGATAGCAGCAAAGACCAATAACGTAATCAACCACCGAGTGACGAATACCACCGAGCGACGAATTTTCACCGCACCCACTATAATTTTGAAGCTTTTCAACCACCAATACAATTAAATTAGACTATCTAGTAGTTGAATATATAGCTATTTATTAGGACAATTCCTTATGGTATGTCCAATAGTCCCACAGCCACTGCAGCATTGTGGAGCTCGCTATCAAGGCA
>Ga0207767_1000267_pt1 | contig 43847 bp, 48 predicted proteins | sample HigsolmetaGSP17D_FD_184845 | JGI IMG/M metagenome (GOLD analysis project Ga0207767, IMG submission 184845) | High solid enriched microbial communities from the Joint BioEnergy Institute, USA - SP1-7-D (SPAdes) | ecosystem: Engineered > Bioreactor > SSF (Solid state fermentation) > Aerobic >... | reverse complement strand
ATCGTTCTTCTGCATTCAGTCTGCATGCAGACTTCTTTATAACAGTGTGTCTGTAGCCACCACAGTCGCAGTCCTCCCTGTAATAAAAGGAACAACGTCTCTCTTCCGCTGTTTTGTGTGTATTTCCTCCGCAGACTGTTTGTGAAGTGGTTCAAGAGCATCTAGGTCATCCAAAGCCGGATCTGGTCGTCCTCTGACAGGCACAAGAGAAGGGTCAGCACACCAAGACAGCGTAATAAGATGTTCCTCCACCGTGTCCTCTTGTTTTAAGCATTGCCAGAGAGTGTTGAAACCAAAGGCCTTGATCCTTCCAGTGTGGGTGAATGGACTTCAGAAAGCAGAGGAGCTTTTCTTCCTTTTCAGGGCGATGGTTTCTCTTTGTTCCCATATATTGGTGGCAAGGACGGAGGCCGATGGGATGGATAATGGCGCATCGTGAAGAAATCCGGGTGGGATGGGTGATAAAGGAGGTGACAACACGGAGTGGACAGTCAATTTCCATTGGCACGTCCCCCTGATATGATAAGTTTCGCTGTTGTTTTGCAAGTCGTAATGTTCGTTTTGAAATGATCAGATTCCATCGAGCCTGCAGCGAGATTCGCTTCTCTGGCGTTTCCTAACAACACGCATCTTGAAATCGTAATAGTGCTGCTCAGCTGCAACGCATGGATTAGATCAGAGTTGTTTCCTTCTGAGTCCTGACTTGGCAATATCCACGGGCTCAACGCTCTGAGCAACCACCTCTTTGCTCAAGCTATCACTAAGGAGTAAGACAATCATTAACAAGGGCGAGACTCCGCACCTGCCAAGGCTCAAGAAAGGTGGGTAGCTATCATACTCTGGCGAACCGGAACCTCCGCTCCTTTCCGGGTAGAAGTCTTCCAGATTCAAGAAGGCAAAAGGGGTCATAGCTCTCCTCTTGTCTAAGGTCTCCACATTATCTAAATCGTCTGTCGAGATATGCATATGAGGCGAAAGTTCAGTCCTTGAGACAGCAACATCTGCAATGCCATCTACAAACCCTAAAACAAGGCCCGTTTCAGATCAGTACAATACTTTGCAGCATGAAAACCCTAAAAGACACGGAAATCATCTCGGGAAATGAAAAGTACTATCAGTGTTCCTTCCTGAGACACAAACATAATTTTCCACATTGCTAGGCAATTGCGGGTCTGTGAATTTGTCTGGAAATCCATGAGCTCGTGATAGAAATACACAGCACCATTGATACCCTCAGACTCACCGACATCCTTGGTTCTCTCAAAATGGAGAGACTTGAAAGCAAAAAGGAAATTTTTAACGAGCAAATCATAGACCTGGTCGAGCTCAATCGATATTCCTAAAAGTCGCTAATAATGCAACGCAGCCAGGCAGACCGATTATGGGTACAACTGAAGATCAGCGGTCATTGAAAAAGCATCAATTGACATTTAAGGCCGTAATTGGGAATCCAGAGGCGTCAACTACTGCCCCTGGGGAGCGAGGTCTTCTCCACTCTGCTGATCATCCTGTTACAACGCATGCCAGTCGAATTTGACTAGATCTTTCCCATCCTGATCTGACCTCAAGCACCGCAAATGGCTTGAGATTTTCAGTCCAGTCTTTTCCGTCAGGTGAAACTGCAAGTTGATATGAGCCATCAGCACATCATCAATAATGATGAGCTAGATAGTGATGGTAACAAGAGTCAATGATGGAGCTGATTGGCTCATGGCTAGCCATTTCCACTTTGGAAATCGACGTCTAGAACCTTATGCTCCAGGGGAAGATCCTTTATGGGGCTCATGCAACAGCTTCCAAGATGCAGGCGCGGGATACATCAAGAGAGAGAAGAGACTAGATGGTAGGGACCAACTGTGTAGTCAACAAGACAGAGCAAACGGATAATATCAACACCCCAATTGGTTTCTCCTGCTGGGGGACGCTGGTCAGTTAGTTGGTCCATCGGTTCACTGTCCACATCGCTCCGCGAGATCTTCTCCCCATCGTCCTTGCCACCCGCATATGGAGCAGATCTTCCGCGGAACCTGGATGTTGAATCCGTGGTCGTACCACAGTACGGAATAGTTGCGCAGCGCGAGGATCGCAATCAACCCCTACACCAGCGCAAGATACCGCAGTGTACAGAGGACTCCGCAGTACACGGACGGGCGTAGGCATATCCCGCGGGAGGCATCCGAGACGGACTGGGCCACGCAGCGGCCTGGATCATGATGGCAGGAGCATTGACCGGTGCCTCGTATACGCGGGCGGCTGTATCCGCGGGGCAGTGAACTATTAGAAAAGCAGTGAGCGAATAATGGTAGCTGCGGGGACTGTGGCGGCGATCTTCTCCCGCGGTCAGGTGCTTTTGTTGCCAAGAATGGCGACGAAGACGGGTTCAGTCAGCTTTTGCTGACAACCTTAGTCCATAGTCAGCAAGCAGAAACCACCGCAATTCCACGCGACACAAAGCACCGCCCAGACAGGATCCGCATCCATTTGAACCATCAATGGCTGAGATCAGCTCGAATGCTCCGGCCAGGACAGAGAACGCAGCATTTTGGCCCATAATGTTCCCACTGTTGACAGAAGCAAGGACTTCTCCGTCCGTTCGATGCAGTACGGGAATACAGAGTAGTCCGTCAATAGTCAAACAAAACATGATACGATGGGAAGAAGTTCATACCCCTTCATGCTGGATGTCTGAACGCCACTGTGAAGCTCTCGGCCTAACTCCAAGATATCCATTGGTCAACAATTGGAAAGAAGTAATTAGAGGCTGCTTGATTGGTGAATCACAGCGGCAATTGAAGTACATTTGTCAGTTCGCTTTGACTCCCCACTTAGGTCCTGTGCCAAGCTATGTGCAGAATTGTTGCCAAACGTTGGGATTACCATCCTAAGATTGGCACCACGTGTGCGGCCTGAGATACCACATAGTCATCTCCACCCGTGTTTACGAAGTACACCATCTCCTGGTAGTGCGTCCCATGAGTGCCATCTGTCCACCGCCTGTTTCGGGTCATCTGGACATTCAATGGAGAGTTCGCCAAGTATTTCTACAGCATAGATCGCACCCCCGGTCCCCTTCCATTCTTCACGAACCAAACATCCCCCTGGAAATCATATACTCCTGCAATCGTCTCGCCGATATCAACCATCGTCATCATGGCTACCGCTGCCACTGCGACTATCACCCCAGAGTTTCTCGAGGAGGCGAAGGCCAAGTTCAAGGAGAACGGATTCGCCATCATCCCCAATGTAATTACTGCGGAGAAGGCCAAGGAGGCGCTGGATCGCCTCTGGAAGGCGAAGGAGGAGAGCGAGCGTCGAGGCGACCCTACCCGTCTGGAATGGCTCGACCCCAACGAGCACAACGTCCGTGTTTTCTACCTGATGGAACTCGACCCCATCTTCCGGGAATTGATCCAGCACCCGGTGGCAATCGAGATGGTGCAGGCGGCGCTGGGATCGAAGAACTTCCTCATCTCCAACTTCACCGCCAACATTGCCCGCCCCGGGTCTAAGTCGATGGGCCTGCATTCCGATCTCTCGCTGCAGTGCCCAGACCCGTGGCATTCGACATGGGCCCTGAACGTCATCTGGTGCCTGACGGACATCTACTACGAGAACGGCGCGACTCTGTACATCCCCGGCAGCCACAACTGGAAAACCCGCGCGGACGTGCCCCCGGAGGAAGAAGCGAGGAAGATGCTGGTGCCGTTCGAGGCCAAGGCGGGTTCCATCGTGGTGATGGACGGCCGTCTCTGGCACACCTCGGGGTGCAACATCACCAAGGACGTCGACCGAGCGCTCCTTTTCGGAGCATACAACGCGCCCTTCCTGCGGGGCCAGGTCAACTGGGCCGTCGGTCTGTCGGAGGAGACGAAGAAGACGTTGAGCCCGCAGATGAGGGAGTGGCTGGGAGTCAACCGGGATGGCAACCTTGGAGTGGTGTATGGGGTGAACGACGTGTTCCAAGATGCGAACACCTACCCCGGCGACCAGAAAGAAAAGGCGTGAAGGAGGGACTGGTTTCCTGCTTTGGATTTATCTGCAGATCACGCCTCGCGGTTGATAGTAATCTAGCTACGATAAAACACCCCTGCCAATTCCTTGAGTGAGCTGCATATTAGTAGCGCTTGGTTTGTCCTATTTGGGAATAAGGGAGGCTTTGGCGCGGTTGGACAAGGGTCTACCGGCATCGTGTCACGCGTGGCAGCCCTAGAAGCTAACTACTCCAAGGCAGATGAAATTCTTCAGGTGTAGGCACTAAAGTTGAAGATGCTAATTTAGTCTAAACCATAATTCACAGATTTTCCATCCAACCACCAATTGTAGAAAGCAGTAGACAGTGAGGAACGCCTTGAATTCCCAGTATTCACCTATGAACTTGACAACCGTTTGACCTGTCACAAGTATCATCAATAATCATTCTCACCCCAAATCAAAGATCACTGGCCCCCAGCAATTGAGACTTGCCACTGGTGGGTCTCACCCGGACCGCGCCAAACCACCCTATGATGTATCCTGTATAGCCGTCTAACGCTGAGCTGCTCCACTCACGGCACTTTTCTCCAGTCATCACGCAGTGCCGAGCAGGGACGGCACTTTCGCCGGTCACCTGACTGATCCACGCAATGTCCGGATACAGCAAGTGGCCTACGCGGCCCGGGGCTGGACGCTTCGTCGGGCAACATCCGAGGTCTGAAATCTCAAGAGGGAAAAAGAGGGAAAAGAGTGGTCTGCACTCTGCAGCATTTCTCCAGATCCCCCGTCTTCCCCAGGAATAGACAGGGACGATGCTTCGTCTCATGTACGGCTCTGTACTGCGTATGTACTGATATGTACTGAGTCGGTGCTGCTTGTGTACCTAAGTCCTCTGCAACTCGCACTCTTCTACTGGCATTTGCTTCTATTAGGTAATCGTGTGTCTGTAGAGTCACGTGTCTGCATATGTACGCCTGCTCCTGTAGATCTGCTTATTCATCGCAGTTATGTAGGTTATACCTACATTGCAGGCGCAGTCTGCGTGAGTGCTGAAGATGCAACGCAAAAAAAATTAACACTTTTAACCCCATAAGCACGGTGAGCTTTGAAAGATTAATCAATTGACCAGAAAACCAGATAGATAGAAGATCTGCAGTTAGCAGGCAACTAGGATGGTACGTATACGGAACTGAATACTGCGCTGACTGCCCGTTCGAGATACGTTAAGCTGTCCGGACGCCACCCCTCGAGCCGAAGCGACGGGACGCCGGCCCGTCCCGCGGAAGGACCTAGAGGCTCCACTAGCCAATTTGCTCTGGGAAGCCAAGCTTGCTAGGAAGCAGGCCAAACATCCACGATGCGAGGTACAGGTCATCCCCAGGGCCTTAGCCACTCCCTTCCTCGTCCACAGCGGGTGGGGGATCCCTGCGTTCGACCTGAAGAATTTACCAGAATAGATCTAGGGCACAGGATTCCTGCTCCTGATCCCGGTATCTGGACTTGTATTCGGGCCCAGCCGGGCCGCTCGCGTCGCCTCGGTGCCCTTCCGCCAACGTCGGTTTTTGCCTCCGTTCCGCAGTAAGAACACTCCCCAGATGTGCTAACAGTGATTATGGTTATCGTCGCCGGATGAATTTTTCTGACGCTTAGATTAACCTTAGTCTGTCGTTCGAGATGGAGGAACAGGGGTCTCACTCTTAGGACACGGATTGGCCTGATATGCCCGAGGTATTGTACTAGCTAAATTGCACTGACAGGTCGAACGAACTACACATGCATGAGTGCGCTCCTGAGACGATCTCCCTGCCCTGCGTTTCACATCCTTGCTCAACAACTTCCTCCAACCTCTTTGGGGGGAGGGAGCATACTATATACTAGTTCGTTCTGTACAGCAATATACAAATGGTCTTGCCGTGCTCGGGCTTCATCGCTTCCAGAATCATCAACTTCACTCGCTGAATTGTGTTCTGAGCCATCAATGCGTTGACAGCACCATGTCCATCTCAGACAATTTGCAGCCCGTGGCATGGGGCGTTACCATGCCCGTCATTATTATCACGTTATTATCGTCCCTGCTCCGTTTCTACTCGCGTCTCTATATCTCCAAGCAATTTGGGATAGATGACTGGTTTATGGTCGCCGCCACTGTTGGTCTACCTTTCGCTGCCGTTTTCAACGCTCGACGTCTGATTTTGTGTCTTTTGTCTAGATAGCATGGCTCGCAACACAGGCCATCTTGAAAGAGATGATCGTCTTTGGAGGAGGAAAGTATGTTGAGATGATCCTGAAACTGATTTCTTGAGCTCCCGACAAGGTGACGATGAACTAACGTTACTCCTCTGATACCCAGGCTATATGGCGTTCCACCAGAAAATATTGAGAAGATCACCTTGGTTCGTCCCCTCCTCCCTCTCGGATGTGTAAATGGCTTTATTTTTTTCGCTGATGGGGAAACATCAAAAGCTACTTTTCATCATCGAGTTCGTCTACATCCTTTGTCAGTGGCTGATCAAGATGTCGTTCTTGGCATTCTATCTCCGCGTCCTGAGCAGCACCCCATTGTATAGGCTGCTGATATATCTCACCATTGGATTCACCACCGCGCAGACCGTTGCCGTCTGGTTATTCTACGGCTTCCAGTGTATCCCCCTGGATGCTTTCTTCCACCCCACCCTGTACCCGAATGCAAGATGCATCCCGACCCCGATCACATTGTACATCCCCGCAAGCCTTGTAAGTTGTCTCTGCGCCCGACATGGCTCAAGCGCAACTCACCTATTACCATGCAGCCAATCGGTTAACGCAAAATGGCGATAATAGAATGTCTTGACGGATTTCCTGATCTATATCCTCCCCATTTACCCACTGTGGGTCCTCCAGATGACCCTCAAGCGTCGGATCGAGCTGATCCTCTGCTTCACGGTCGGTGGGGGCACCATCCTGGTGTCTCTGCTCCGGTTCATCGTGCTCGTGCAACTCGGCAGCGGCTCGCGGACAACGTACGTCTACGGATCGGTCGACATCGTGACGGCATTCGAGCTGTGCACCGCCATGCTGACGGCCAACATGCCGTCCCTGCGGTCCGTCTGGAAGAAACACGTCTCGGGCACCCTGGACGACAGTGAAGGGAAGCCCTCGCGCTACGAGCTCGGGAGCGTGTCGCAGGCCCGGAGCGGCCGCAGGCCTGCCAGGGGCAGCGTCATCCTGCCGTCGCAGACGGGCGGTCATGACTCCGAGGAGGAACTGTGCACGAAGACGGGCGATATCATGGTCAGCACGCAGGTCGACGTGACGAGCAGCCATAACCATCGGACCGACGAGGAGTGCATGCCGAGGTCGTACTACAAATTCACTCCGCATAGAGACGCGGACTAGATGTCCGCTGACTGCCCGGCTGACCGTCTGCTTGGCTGCTCGACTGCTTAGTTAATAATACCTATGGACAAAGTGTTTCAACGCTTGCACGATAATGTGCCTTCACGGCCCGGTGGAAACACCATATATATATATTTCCTTCGCTCCCTTCACCCCCTCTTTTTCATTTACCCTTTGTTGCATTGGAAAATAAAAAAATAACAATTTTTAGTTTTAGCCACTAATTTCTTCGAATACAATTGACACATTCAAACCAATAACCGATTCAGAGAGTCTCCAGCACGGTACGTGAGTAGTCCCATTATGAAAAAAGGACACTAAGCTCAAGTCAATCCCTTAACTCTTGGGAAATTGATCTAAATAAATAAGCATCCAAGGCTACAGCTGATGTGTGGGCTCTGCCCTGTAAGCTTAATTGGCAATAATCCTATCTATACATCCACAAGCCTTCCGCATCTCACAACAGCCTGCTTAGATCCATACAATAGGTTGCCGAAAATTTTTCAATACTATTAATTGTCCCGTGCCCAAGTTACATACATACATTGCTGCTTTTCTACTACTTTATTTGTGATCTAGTGGACTGACTTGACCGGATTTGCTTAAAAGTCTTTTTTTTACCTATCATAGCGTTTAATTACTTACCTTTTGATATTCATAGCTTGAAAATCACACAGGTATACATATGTATATAAAACAAGCAAAATGTGCTCAGCCGCTAAACACAGGGATGTTCCTAGGAGGTTTAACGAAAGCTTTGGCAACCCAACCTACCGTTCCAAGGTTGCACGGCATACGATCCCCTACGAGCTAGTGGGAGATGCAGCTTGCTTGCCCTATCCGGTCCTATCACATCCTATCTTAATGATTCAACCGCCGCAGTCTGAGGTCGCTGATGATGATGATGATGATGACATGATGGCTTTTGAAACTGCCACCTGTAACTCAGATCCATGTAGATGGTGGATGATGGATGGTATAGCATATACGCATACACATACGCATACATATACACAACATAGCAATCAACAAACAAATACATCACTACTCCAGAGGGAGAGAGGAACACAATATATTCCGTGTATGTATGTACATGTAGAATCTAACGGTCCGGTCTTAAGACAGACCACCAATCATACTCTTGGGTTAGGTAGCCTAGGGTGGTGCTGGTCGTCGTGAAATCTATATTATTATATTATGGAGATGAAGGTCGAAGGGTCAACTTGAACCTTTTTTTTAAAAGAAAAGGCGCCTCAAGCATATGTATTTATCAAAAGGAGGGGAGAAAATCAACATAAATATAGTAACTGCCACTGCCCTGTAGGCCTTCTTCCGGAAGCTTTCCTGTTTCTTCTTTTATCATACAGCTCTAAATTGCTTTTTGCTGTAGGTGTAGGTAGGTAGCTGGATCGTCGTCATAAATCGATTTGTTCACTATCATCCTGAAGCTTCTTGAAGATATTCTGTTTTTATTCGATTGATATTATTCTTCTTTAGATTGATTGATAATGGAACTTAGAACTATGGAAATAAAGGTGATGAGTACTTAGCTAACAAATCCCAACTTTAAACATTGTAAAAATCGCCTCATACAAAGAAACAGCAGGAGCAATTAACTAAACAACAGCAGCAGGGTCCACCGGTATGTGCACTGACTACCTAGGTAGGTAGGTAAACCTAATCGATCAACTTCCGCTTCCGCATCTCCTCCTCCGTCCACACCCACAGCCGCGCCGCCAGCGCATCGTCCCTCGCATGCTTCGATGGAGTGCCCCTCTTCGCGACCGGCTCGAAGTACCGCCCGCTGTCCTCGCGCTTGAAGCCCCCGCCCGCGACGACTAAGAGGCTCGTGTGTGACCCCACGTCCGGCGTGATGAACACCCTGAGGCACTTCATGACCGGCTGCAGCTTCTGGAGCGGGCCGGTGCCGGTGGCGCGGGTGTTGAGTTGCCTGTATATAACGTATCAGTCATGGTCAGGGGAAAAAAAGGTTCCTTCTGTCAAACAGAAAAGGGAAAAAAAGTAATGAGTAGTAGAGTGGTTATATACTCACGTATCAACATGCCCCGGATGGATGCTCGCCGTCCAGATCTTGCCCCCTTCACTTCCACTCTTCGAGCCTGAGGCCCCCGGCCCATACCTCCTATTCAGCTCCCTCGCGTGCAGGATGTTCCCAGCTTCGACTGCCCGTACCGCGTCCATACCCCTCCCCTCTTCTCCTGGTTGATGTCGTCGAAGTCGATGCCGACCGCGCACGGGGCGAAGTTGTGTCCGTCGGAGGTGACGTTGACGATGCGGACGGCGCCTCCCGCGGGCTCGGAGGCGGCCGTCTTGGTGAGGAGCGGGAGGTGGTGGTGCGTTAGGAGCCAGTGGGAGATGTGGTTGACCTGATTGATTTGACAATCATCATGTGGTTAGTATTAATTACGGAATATGAAATGGAGCGAATGGGGGTTAGGGATGTGGAGTGTATATGAGGGTATGTAGGGATTTACATGCCTGAAACTGCGAATCATATCCATCCGGTGTAAGCTCGAACTTGACGGCCATGATGCCGACGTTGTTGACCAGACCGTGGAGTTTGCTTTCTTTCCTAAAAGGAAAGCATGATCATCAGTACTCTCATATATATATAATATATATAATATATATAGTACCCATTGACATAGCGCCATACGGCGCGGCGCCGCGTATGCACGCATGTACAGTACAGTACATACCTGGTCAGTTCCTTCGCCGCAGCAACGACACTCTCCAGACGCTGCAGGTCCATAAGCAGCACATCCACCTTGGCAGTCGGGATCTCGGCCCTGATCTTCTCCGCCGCCTCCGCGCCCTTGGTTTCGGACCGGGCGCCGATGTGGACCTTGGCGTTGTGTTTCGCGAGATGGCACGCGGTGTATTAGCCTCTGAGCGTAGCGAGCGAGCGAGCGCAAGGTTAGCAGGTATTTTTGGCCGTCTCTCTCAGTGTGTATGGGGGTTCTGTGTGTACAGTATGTGGAGGGGTTGGTATATAGTTGGAGAAAACGTACATTCCCGTGTTCGCGCCGGTCACGAGGTATACCTTGCCCGTGAGGTCGGGGAGGTCGTTGGGTGAGAATGTCATTGCGGATGGTGGATAAGTATGTATATGCTGTACAAAGTACTTCGGACATTATGTGCTGTATGTACGTTCTGAATATATATATTAAATAGAGAAGTGATATGTGTTTATCGTATGTATCGACCTCACAATTCAAAAAAATATGAATCATAAAGAGAGAGGTATATATACTGGCTAGACAGACAGATTCCGACGAGAAACAAAGCTTTCAATTATATCCGTATATATATACACATACATACATCCACCAGCCACCAAGGGGCCCAAGGGTTGAGTGCACCTGTACTGTAGTAGAAAGCTGCGTTAGGATAGGGTAAGCAAGCTGCATCTCCCACTAGTGTGGCTCGTCTTCCGAACGGGTAAGCAGGCTGCATTAGTGCATCCGTCGTCCTTGCTTCCAGTCAGTCTTCTGGGTAGTAACTCTATATTACTATTGTTGATCTACCTGCGATGTCACACCCCTTCTCTTCTTCTTTTCTCTACTTTCGATACTAGAATCTGAGTGGGGCAGCGCGTACAATGGGGATCGTTCGAATGGAGATTTTTATTATTGGCTCTTTTAGCTGTTAGGTCTATTTGCTAGGCTTATGTGTGATGTGATACAAGAGGACTGCCATAGGACCTCCTATTATTCAACATGCCATTCAACGACAGTAGACAGTAGGATCCAGTTGAGTCGGAGTCAGAGCCACCGATGTTCAAATGGCAGATAAGATTACAGTTCTGCACAAGCACCAAAGGTGCCGAAGCGCGCCCACAGCATGATTATTATAATTATAAGCCCCTAATTAATAATGAGCTCGAGGGACCTGATTAATGGATGGGTTAAATGGTAAACAGCAATAGATGGTAGGTCCTGTCTGCAGGTAGGATGCTAGGGAGTTATACAGTAGCGATAATGGTATGCTTGCCACAAATTAGATTATTAGAATAGTTGTCCTACTTAAAGCTCCCCTGGATTCAAGCCTCAGTGAGCGAAGTGGACGGTGAAAGGCTTCTTATATTATACAGTACGGGATTTTTTAAGATGTTTATTGAAACAGTTTGATTTTCCTCAAAGGACAAACAAAAAAAATGACATAGACAAGGACCTAATAACTCCATAACGCTACGCTAAGTCACAGATAATAAATACAGACCTCCAAGACGCCGACGAATAACACCACCAACCACCGTCCCATCCCAAGCGTCGGCTTTTCAAACACCTGTTACCTGTATAGGTGTACTCAATTGAAGGCGGCACGACCTTTCTGATATCAACCAATGCAACACCTGGGAGCAAAACAATAACAATAGTACATGAGACAGGGACAATAAATGGAATCATACGACTCGCCGATATTATATCATGATAAGAAAATACAGAAACGTAAATCAGATGTCTCGTATGATTCAATCACTCAGTAAGGGATAAAGTCAAAGCTCATCCGATCTGGCTTGTTTGTTAGCGACGCTTCTAGGGGAGAAAAGGGATTTATGAAATGAGGAGTTCCATACCCAGAAAGTGACTCCAATCCTCATCGTCATTCATCTGGTCATTCGCCCAATATAGCTCGAGAAACTTCAGTGACTGAAGCACATTAGGTATTCTAACAGTGTCGTGAAGTAATAGCATTAGTCTCCTAACCACCTCCCTGTCCTCTCCCAGCGCTTCACATCCCGCCGTGAACAGTGGCGTCGTCAGCATCACCCAGGGACTCAGTCCCGTCTTAGGAGTGATCAGGGATATGCACTCCAGGATCCGCTTGACCGAATGCTGGACCTCGGGGGACGACGCGGGGAGTCTCCGTACCCGACGGTAGATGTGGATCAGAGCGGTATGTTGGAAGGCCTCGTTGCAGAGTATGAATTCGCGGATGCACTGCGCTGACAATCCCTCGATCACACCGGGATAGAAGATGGGCTGGGAGACGGCATCTCGATCCATCAAGCGTCGGACAGAGAACTCAAGAGCAGCCGCCTTCTGTTGGAAGTCCGCCTCATCTATTTTGACCGGTTTTTTGTTCGGACCGCTGAGTTGGTGCCTTCGCCAGGCCACGGCGCCGATCTGGCGGAAGATGTCTGCGAGGTGCACCGTGAATCCCCAGTAATCGTCCAGATAGTCTGGTGTATCTGGCGGAGTAGCAATCTCCTGTAATGAGCTTTCCGAAACATCGCCGATTGGAGGGCCGTTGCCGTTCAGCGCTGTGAGCGCCACTATCGACCTGTACCATCGGTCGAGATATCTGCGGAATGCCTCGTTGGACTTCTGAGGTGAAGAGTCCGAAGCCGCCATCAAGGCCTTCGCGCCCTCCACGTGGGCTCTCCACGTATTCGGATGAATGGCGCCCGAATGTATCTCTGCCAGGCAGAGAGTGCGTGCGGTCGCCAGAAGGGCGTCGGACCCTCTCGTGTTCGGATCCTGGAGCTCACGGCGAAAATGCTCCAGGCTCTTGGCCATCAGCCGGGCGATGTCCGGGGCGGACTTGACCCCTTCCGACTGATTGCTCAAGGCCTGGAGATGTATGGCTGAGAGCGCGGTCGTTGCGTACAGCAGCGACGGTGTCTGGAGGGCCATTGGCACGATCATCCTGCATATCTCCCTCTGCATTCCCGAATGGCAAGACGTGACGGTCGAGGCGTCGCGGATGAAATGATGTAACAGCGCCTTCTGCTCAGCGGGCAAGGACGAGAAGGGATCGATCTGCCGGGCCATCGTCGGCTTCGCAGGTGCTGGCGGCGGAGTTTTGGCCGTCGTGTAGATGAATTCACCGGGGGAATACTCTGCAGGTCTTTCCAGTCAGATACCGCTATACCTCCCCCCCAGACATTGACCATATGAACAGATCCGGACCTCACCTAACTTCTGCATGCCCCCCTTTGCCACGCACGCTCCAAACCTCGAGCGCGAAAACGCTCGACCTCCCCATTGCAGCTGCATCGCGTAGCGGCACGGGGCCCCCGCGGACTTGCATCTTCCACACTCGGGCCGCTGCTCGTCACATTTCTGCCGTCGAGCTTTACATCTCTTGCAACCGGTGAAGGATCGGGACATGGGTCTGTGTGCTATATCGACCGTAGAGGAGAACCAGGACCAGGATGATCTCCGCTTCTCCGCTCCTCTTTCCCGTGGCCCGGCTCGTGCCGCTGTGATATGGGCCTATCTCTGCTGGAGCGGGCCAGAAAAAGCCACTGGCGGATATGAAAAACGATGAAATGCTTGCTCTTGGACGAATTCAGACACTCCTCCGAGGAGGACGGGATTGCATGTTGCGCGAGGGGAGGCGGTCGTTCCTGGGGCGGAGGTTCTGATCAGCGGGAGGAGCAGAGCCAGATAAGTCCCAAGGCGCTCGGCGGGCTCGTGCCGGCGCCCATCCCCACCGTCCAGCGCGCCGCGATCCACTCGTGATGTGCGGTATAATCGTGCAGCCTCGGACGAACCTTGCGGAAAAGGGGTCGTCTCGATCGCAGACCCCGGTCTTCTCGTCGAAGCGTCGATGGCATGCACCCATGGAGCCCTGGAGAGTCGGTTGGAGCGTCTGGATGCGCGGTGAACTCGCGCGTCTCCAGGTGGTTTCAGATTTTCTGGGGGATGTGCAGCGTCTTGCGGGGTCTTCCGTCCAGCATGATCAGCGACCAAAAGCGCGCAGGGCGATGGGTCTGATTCCGAGTTAAGCGGCCTTCTATGGCGCCTGCGTTCGGCAAAGGTCGATCAGTACATCCGCCTTATAAATCAAAGCGTTCATTTCCAACCCTTCTAGCGCAGATCTCCAGCCGGAGAAAGAAACGGGCTCTACTGTATAGACTGGCAAAAAGATACTATAGTACGCATGCCAAAAGACAAGAACACCAAACAAAGCTCAGCTCGGCACAGAGTACACGCCATCGGGACACCGTCGCAGACGGCTTGCCGCAAGGGTCTCAGCCCTCAAAAGTATAGCGTAGCCACTCCCCAACCGCTCGCAAACTCTCCCACCTTACCGATTCATCCCGATCGGCCATCAACTCCATCACCCGCGTCTTCAGGCCCAGCTTCTCCAGCTGCGACCGCCGCTCCGGCACCTCCTTGACCAGGTTGCCCACGTCGTTACACGCAATGGCAAGAACCTGCTTGTCGTTGTCCCAACTCTTGGAGAGGATCTCGGCCAGCTTCTTCGGCAGGGCACCGTTGTCCTCGTCAAGAATGCGGCGGGCGTTCTCCCTCCAGAAGGTCGGGTTGCGGTGAGGCGGTGACCAGCGGAGATGGCCCGAGTGCACCTCGGCTGCATATTGATCGAACGTAGTCTGTGTCTTCGTGTACTCGTCCAGCATCTCAGACAGTGCCTTGAGATCCTCCAGGAGGTCCGGGTCGGTCAAGTGACGACCACCAAGATTGGAAAGGAGCGCCGGAAGGCGAACGAACACAGCGACTGGCAGCAGCGTTGTTCGGTTGGAAGAGAGGAGGTTGTTGAGCGTAGCAAGAAGCAGACGGGTCGTCTTCTCCTTGGGAGAGACTCGTAACAGGTGCGTGTACAGCGCAATAATCTCATGGTCCCTAGGTCCAGTGAGCATATTCCTCTTCTCCTGTAAATCGCATGCCGGTTACTTACGATTCCAGATCGTTGCCAACCAGTTCACCCTCGAAGCTCAGCTGCCAGAGCACGAGCAGAACGTGGTACAGGAGCTGAAGCCCGACTCCGCCTCCAATCCCGGGCTCGATGCTGCGGATGCTGCTTGCGGCCAGAGCGGTCGAGCCGGTATCCTTCCCGCCGGCAGCGGCACGTAGAATATCGATCAATGGGTCAACTGTCTCTTTCCTCTGACTCCAGAAGATCTCTCTGGCCCTCTTTGTCCTAAGCAACTCTGAGAACCCCTGAACACCGATATCTTGTAGGCCGCTGTCCTGGTTCTTGATGAGGGTAGATAGGTACGAATAGAGACTGGGAAGAGCTTCCTCGTCCCTTGCAGTAGCTTTAGGTGAGATGGTGAGCCCAACAGCGACAAGGGTTGTCAGAAGAGAGGACGTGAGGAGCGGTATTGGATCTTCAGCGTTTGTGGAATGGCGGAGGAGTGGGAGGAATGGCTTATACGGTTCAGGCTGCGCGAGCAGCGTAGAGGCGAGCGATGGGACATCTACAGCGCAACAAGGACGTTAGCAACGACCAGAAGAGGGAGGTGACCCTGGCTGATACAAGGGGGTGTGCATCCGCACCATTGAGCAAGTCCGCCGCCAGCACCAGGATATACTGGACGATGTCCGTCCGCCGTGACGCGGCCTCCAGCACACTCTTGCCATCGGGGCCTCCAGCCAGCAGGGTGGCATAGCCCTTGAGATCGCCCTCGACGGTCTGGCGGCGCTGCTCCTTGCGCACCTTGTCGACAGCCTTGATCTTCTTCAGGTGGTCATCGGTGATGTTGCCGGCTCGGACGGCGCCCTCCCACGGGATTGGCCGCGCCCGGATGTTGCTCTGCAGGGAGCTGAGGTAGGTGGGCGGCTCCAGAGACATCGTCGGTCGGGGAGCACGGAGGAACGAGACGGTGTCTGCCTGGAGCGCTGCGGAGAGAGTCTCGACAGGGATGAAGGCTGGCGTCTGGGTGCTGGGAGCAGCTCGCTATCTATCTCCCGCCAGGACTGGAGGAGCGGGAGCTCCGTGCCTTGCGGGCGGCGGTCCCCACGCCAAGAGCGCAGCTCTCGCCCCGGCATCCCTCGTCGACGCCGCAAAGAGGCTCACGGCGCCTGCGACGCGCAAGCTGACAGTCTGTCCTCATCCTGCCCTCCTCCCGCCTTGTTTCCTCTTCTCTCTCCAGTCTCTCGTTTACCGTCCCTCCTTCGAGCCCACGGATCCCTCCGTTGCGCATGGTTGCTGGTACATACTTCCCCTCATGCTTTTCCGTGACGACAGGGCCGACCTAGGATACGAGCTTCGAACGACGCCCGCAAACCGCCCCCACCACTGATGGTGCCCACAAAGGATAGCCCTGCGTCTGGAAGGTAGCTGGACAGAGGTTCGCGGATCATTGGTTATAACCATGTCGCAGAATTCTCAGCCTACGAAGTCGAGATGGGGAGCAGGAGTTAGCTCTTTTTTGCAGCAAGCCGTCGCTGGCGTGGAATCGAGGCTGGATCTCATTCTCGCCAACGAGGAGGACCTTCCGCCTAAAAGCGCCCCTGCAAAGCCAAAGCCGGCAGAGGAATCAGCGCCTCAGGGTGGAGCTTCCGCTGCAAAACCCGCCGCTGGATGTATGGCATCTTCATCCGCCTTGCTCTGAAGGGGCTTTATATAGCTAACGAGTTCCCTAGCTGTTTCGCGCAGTTCCTCTAGTGCACGAAGGAATGATCGTCTACAAGAGCGCCTAGCTCGTGCGGTGGCAGGATCGAGCACCACGGGAAGTCTCGCGAGTCGTCCCTCTTCAAGCGGAGGACCTTCGCGAACTTCCAGCCCTCTTCCAGACAACAATGCTCGGTCCAGCTTGGACAGCTCATCCGGAACCCCAGATGAGAGCATACAGAGTATTACAAAGCAGGAAGAAAGCGCCTCCGCCACGTCCTCGGCCCCCAGGAGTAGCCACGATTCCGATCTTCCATCGCGGACTTCCAAAGAGTTACAACCGGACGCAAGAGATCCTCAGACGCAGGAGGAGGGGGTTGCAAATGGCGCTGGATCGGAGGAGCAGGATAAACCACCGGACAAAACAGGGACCGAAGCTCGGGACCCAGAGAAGGAAATCTCCGCCGCTGATACAACCGGCCCCTTGGAGTCGTCACTATCACCATCCAGTGATCATGAAGTGACAGTGGCTCAGTTGCAGGCTGAACATAGGGCTGCCGAGCAGCGATGGCAAGAGGAGGCTCGTGAATACCTTGAACGGATCGACGCTTTGCAGTCGAAACTGAATTATCTGGCGAAGGAAGCCGCTGAATCGGCCAGGAAGGCTGCGGTATCCGCTGAACCAGGTAGCATTGAGAGGCAGCTTCACGAGAAAGACGAGCGGATCGCGTTACTTCTTGAGGAAGGGCAAAAACTGTCGAAAACGGATCTGGACCACAGGACCGCCATCAAGAAGCTCCGACAGCAGCTGGCCGAGAACGCGAAATCACAGGCGGAAGCCAAGAAGCGGGCTGATAAATTGGAAAAGGACCTGTCAAATGCAGAGGCAAGGGCCAGACGCGCTGAGGCGGCCGAGAAAAGAGCCAACGAATTGTTAAATTCCCAGGCGAAGACTTCCAAAGATCTGGAAGCTGTCACCGCGGAACGGGACGCGTTGACCGCGACGGTCGAAGACATGAAAGCTCAGCTGGCTCGAGCGGTAGCTCGGGCTGAGGCCGCAGAGGAAAAGGCCCAGTCAGATGCCCTGGAACAGGAGAGACGCCAAGTGGCGGAGCTCAAAGAGGAGCTGGCAAACGCCAGGATAGAGCGTGAGATCAGCGAGGAGAAGCTGAGGAGGGAGATCAAGGAGCTGAAAGAAGGCATTGAGCGCGAGAAAGAGCGGGCCCGGCTGTTGGAGGCGGAGCTCAAGGGCGAACAGTCCATCTTGGAAAGCAAGATGGAGAGCCTCCGCTCTCGAGCGGAGGAGGTGTCGTCGAGCGCTGCGGGAGACGCCCAAGCGAAATTATTACGGCAGATCGAGACGCTGCAGACCCAGTACGCGGTTGCCAGCGAGAATTGGCAGGCCCTGGAAGGTTCACTACTCTCGCGGCTAGCGAACGTCGAGAAGGAGCGCGATGAGATCGCGCGACGGGAAGGGGATCTACGGCGGAAGGCCCGGGAACTGGTGAGAATGATCTGTTTTTCCATTGGATTCTGTAGAATACATGCGCTAATACTACCGTACAGAACGCCAAGGCGAAGAAGGCGGAAGAGGAACTGGAGAACGCTCGAGAACGCATCCAGGAGCTTGAACACAGCCTCGAGGAAAGCAGACAGGAGATGCAGAAGATGGAGCAGAGGCTCCAAAAGGCCGACGAAGATCTGAAGGTGGCAAAGAGAGACTTGGTCGAGCAGCAAAAGATATCGGACGCGACCTGGACCCAGAGACTGGAGGAGGAAAGGGCAAAATGGCGAGAGCAGGCTCTCCCGCAAACGCCTTTACTTCCTCAACCGCAGATCGAATCTCCGGTCATATCCAGTCGCAAGTCATTCGGCGGCCTCGAACCGGCTTCTCACACGTCTGACCACCGCCCGACGAGCCGTCGGTCCTCCACACTCCCCTCACAGTACCCTGATATTGGCACTCCTCCACGACAGAATTCCTTCCCTGGGCTGAACCACATCCAGCATTCTCCTCATGTCACCAATGGCACGTCGAATCCAGTGGTAACGGGAGCACCTTCAATTACTTTCGAGCCAGATGAACTCTCAGGCTCTGGCCGCCCTGGAACGCCATCTGTTTCCGGCGCCGCTCCAACACATCATTCCCGTGGAATCAACGACATAATCTCCACCTCGACCATCGGCGCTGGGCCATCGGTCCAATTGGTCGAGCGAATGAGTGCCACGGTCCGTCGTCTCGAGAGCGAGCGGGCAGCATCAAAGGATGAACTCGCACGTCTGACAGCCCAGCGCGACGAGGCCCGGCAGGAGGTGGTCGAACTGATGCGCGAGGTTGAGGAGAAGAGGAAAGCAGACGCCCGCATCAAGGAGCTCGAAGCCCAGCTGGAGGACCTGGATCGACGATACCAGACGACTCTCGAGATGCTCGGGGAGAAGAGTGAGCAGGTGGAAGAACTCCAGGCCGACGTCGCCGATCTGAAGAAGATCTATCGCGAGCTGGTCGACAGTACGATGAAATAGAGATAAACTCTGGATTCGGGGATTATTTCTTGTATTGTAAATATACGCTTCGGAGGACTTTTCTTTTTCTTGTGTGCGGAACGATGGGATGCGTTGATGTAGACAATGTCGGGAAGGGATGTAACGTACTTCACAATATCTTATTATTAGCATCGAAGTGTGTTTTTATCATGGCATCAATTCTCTTAAGCGTCTGGGGGTATCCTACAGATCTTTTCCCTTTCGGTTTACTTGAAACCTTTACTCTTTGGCAAGACGAGAAGGTCCTTACATTGGTTCCTTTTTCCTAGAACGGTTTCGCTTCGTAAATCGTGACATGACAAATTGCAGTCAACGCAGACTTCTACGGAAGTTCTATGCCTTCCCTCTCGGCGGTTTGTAGGATGTACTTGCGGACCTGTGTGCCTGTCAGTCTGTCGCAGACACAAAAAAGAATCTTGTCTATCTCACCTTCGAATCGGGCGCCAGCTCAATCGCCAACCGACCCTCATTGTCCCTCTTCTCCGGCTCCGCACCCGCCTTGAGCAGCAGGATCGCCGCGTCACCGTGGCCCTCGGAGATGGCGTGGTGCATCGCCGTCAGGCCATCCATGTCCTGGGCGTTGACGGGACTTTTCCCTTCCTCGAGGAGGACCTTGAGGATGGGGATGGACCCCACGGCCGCGGCGCGGTGGAGCGGCAGCTGGCCGCGCTTGTCCTTGACTCTGGCGCTGCATTTGTGGGCGAGGAGGGTGCGCACGGTGGAGAGGTTGGACTTCGAGGTCGCGAAGTGGAGGGCGTTCTGGCCCGAGTTGCTCTTCATGTTCACGTCGGCGCCCTTGCGCAGCAGCAGGTCGACGATGGGGTCGCCCTCGGCGTTCTTCAGGCTGGCGGCGATCATGAGCGGCGTCCATCCGGATCCGTCCTGGGTTGGTGTTAGTAGCAGCTCTTCTTGGATTATAATTTCAGCGAGATAACTACTACAGACAAAAAAATGGCAGCGAAGAAGATATACTAACCTGAACATCCGGATCAAAGTACTTGTTGGCCACCAACAGCTCCACGATTGGTAGCCGATTGTACGCCACAGCCCAGTGTATAGGAAGACGCTCATCGTCGTCTTTGAGCAGGGCAAGTTTCGGATTTGCCTGGCAAGATGCGGAGTAAGGAGCTGAACTCCAGAATAGTGGACATTTGCTATATGCCAGGAAATGCGGGGCAGGAGCTTACATTGAGGAGGGACTCGACGACCGACGCTGTGAATAATTTGTTAGAAACATGCACAGAGCAGATGGATACTGCAAGGGCGGGGCATACTTTTCCCTTCACGACAGGCCTCGTGGATGGCAAACTTGTTGCCGCTGTCTTGAGCCATCTTGCCTCTGATGGTCTCTGATGCTGGACTAAGACGCTGCTGAAAGCCCTGGCGAGGCGATGGATGGACGAGCAGCGGGGAGCTTGGCCGGCGGCCGCGTTGGTCCGAGCTCCAACTCCGGATCCCAAGCTGAACTTGTCGAGAAAACCGCCCGACGAGTTTCCTGCATATAACATCGTCCCCTCGATCAACCAGCGCGGCTTCGACGCGCACAAATCTGCGTGGTTCGACCACTTCTGACCACGCATATGTTTTAGTCAGTATCTAATTTCTCCCAAGGCACGTCCGCCAGTGCCAGAACATAGGGTCCTTCGACCGCGCGCGACCCGGCCTGCTTCCCACACCGTGTTCTCTGTCCATCCTTTTCCCTCCTTCTGATCGATTCTCTCGTTAATATACCGCATCACCAAGAAACATGACTTCAGCCATGGAGGTCGTTCCGACGCCTACCCCAGCTGAACAAGCTGTGCGCAACTCGACGAAAAGGACCATCGAACTCTTCGGCACCGACTACCTCCTGGCGTCGCCGTCAACCACCACAGATGGCCAAACGATCGGCCTCTCCTATCGTCGAAAGAAAGAATACGAGGATGTGAAGGAACTTCCGCCGTCCCTCGCTGAGAAGCAGGCCAAGGCGGCCGCCGGACGCGCGAAGCGTCCCAGGACCCAAGCGCAGGCGCAGGCGCCGGTCGACAAGAGCGGCTCGTCGATGGCGCTCGTGAAGGGCACTGCTGGCGCTGCTACCAACGGCACGGGTGAGACCCACGCGAGGAGCCTCATACAGAGGCCGTCTGCGACGCCGCAGCAGAGACCGGAATGGCACCCGCCGTGGAAGTTGATGAGGGTGATATCGGGACACCTGGGCTGGGTGCGGAGCTTGGCCGTGGAACCGAACAACGAGTGGTTCGCGAGTGGTGCTGGAGATCGGACTATCAAGATCTGGAATCTGGCGACGGGAAGTCTGCGGTTGACGCTGACGGGCCATATCTCGACCGTCAGAGGCCTGGTCGTATCTCCTCGGCACCCGTACCTCTTCTCCTGCGGTGAGGACAAGATGGTCAAGTGCTGGGATCTCGAGACGAACAAGGTCATCCGGAGTTATCATGGCCATCTCAGCGGTGTGTATACGCTCGCTTTGCACCCGAAGCTGGACGTCCTGGTAACGGGCGGTCGTGACGCCGTCGCGAGAGTCTGGGATATGCGGACACGGAGCAATATCCATGTCCTGTCCGGCCACAAGGGCACAGTCGCGGACGTGAAGTGCCAGGAAGCAGACCCCCAGGTCATCACCGGCTCCCTCGACGCAACGGTCCGTCTCTGGGACCTCGCGGCCGGCAAGACCATGTGCGTCCTCACCCACCACAAGAAGGGCGTGCGGAGCATCGTCACGCATCCCAAGGAGTTCACCTTCGCCAGCGCCAGCACGGGCAGCATCAAGCAGTGGAAGTGCCCCGAGGGCGCGTTCATGCAGAACTTCGAGGGCCACAATGCCATCATCAACTGCCTCGCCGTGAACGAGGACAACGTGCTCTTCTCGGGCGGTGACAACGGCTCCATGGCCTTCTGGGACTGGAAGACCGGCTACCGGTTCCAGACGCTCGAGACGACCGCCCAGCCCGGCTCGCTGGACGCGGAGGCGGGCATCATGTCCGCCACCTTCGACCGCACCGGGTTGCGACTCATCGTCGGAGAGGCCGACAAGACGATCAAGGTCTACAAGCCGGATGACAAGGCGACTCCGGAGACGCATCCGATCGATTGGAAGCCGACGCTTGGAAGGCAGAAGTATTAAATAGCCTTTGGAATTATCTGTGTACTTGTTGCAGATACCGGGATCGAATTGATTTTTCTGCATTACCGGAGTTTGAAGGCGTTTGGGGCGTCTTTTTTCTGTGTCCTTTAATGGTCAGACCGGAATGAGAATAACACGTTGGACTCGTGGTAGCTGGAGAGAAGGGTGTATACCATTATTATGATTTCGTTATTGTATTTAAAATGAAGCGGTTTCATTTGTACTTGTAATAATCTCATATCTATCCATCTCATGAGCGTGTATGCTCTCTAAACTTTACTATGTACTCTCAGGGATCAAGAGCATCATGAAGGGTATCATCCCATCGAACTAGACCAAACCCATGTAGAAATAGAGACAAAAAGACAACAGACACCCAAATGCCAGACGGGTGCTTCTTCTTCTGACAGCCTTTTTGTCACAGACAATACTCCAAACAATAATAATTATTAAAGATCGAGACAGAGACCGCGAGCGGCTCACTGATCAAACCCCAACCCAAGGCCCTTCGCCTCGGCATCATCCCTAAACGCAGCCCTCACGTCCTCCGCCGCAACTCGTAACCGCACCTTACTACTCCTATCCCCCCTCCCGAACGCTCCAGCCCCCCCAAACATCCCCCTAACGCCCAACCCGGCCTCCAGCACAATCACCCCCAGGCTCATCAGCTCCATGGCGGCGTACCCCATGGCTTTCACCCTAGCGCCGTTGGCGCCACCAAGTAGAAACTCCTTGACCCCCGCGCCCGCGACGCCCGCGACGGCGACTGCGGCGTCGGCGATGCGCTTCGCCTCGTCGAGGACGTCGCCGATCGTCGACTCGGAGATACCGGTGCGGCGGACGCGGGCGAGGAGGGCCGCGAGGAAGAGCTTGCCCGCGAGGGGCAGGCAGCGGAGGGCTTGCTGGAGCGGGGTGGAGGTCGCTTCTTGGATGGCTTGCTTGATGGTTGCGATGGTGACGCGGGGGAGGGGTGGTTTTGTTTCTTCTTTTCCTTTCTGAGGTGGTTCTGATTTCTCCTGTTTCTTCAGGTTCCGGTCCCGCCGTGCGGGAGTCTTGCTGGGTGTTGGTGGGAGGGATTCCGCGTCGTCAATGTCCATCGCGTCTGGATTTGATTTGTTATTATCATTATTATTATTGGCAGCGGCGGCGGCGGCAGCAGCAGCTTCACTGGCTTGTTCTGCGATCTCGACGGCCCGTCGACAGATGTCGAGTGCGCGTCGGGCGTCTCCGCTGACGGCGGCGACTTTGCGGCTCGCGAACTGTATCGCGTCCGGGTCAATGATGTTGCCCGGTACATTGGCCAGCCGGGAGCTGATGATCTCCATCAGATCCGTGTGCTTGTAGCCCGGGAACGTGATGCGGGTGAGGCCGAGGCGGCTGGAGATCTTGTTGCTCAGCGTCCGCTCGGGGAGGTCCATCGTGTTGGCGACGGCGAGGACGATGAGCCGGGAGTGCCGGAGCGCGGGCCAGTTGAAGAAGTTGTACATGACGGATTGGTTCTTGGTGACCAGCTGGTCGAGTTCGTCCATCAGGACGACGCAGGGTACTCGACGCGGGGAAGGGTGAGAGAACTCTCTCTCGAGGAGGTCGAGCGCGTGGGATGGGGACACGCGGTCGCCTTTCAGTGCCTCCCAGAGTAGCGAGTAGGCTTGATGCGGATCCGTGACTTTCATGCCATTGATCTCGACGAAGATGAAGTCGTCCATCTCCTCTGCCAGGACGGCTGCGTTGAGCTGGGCGATCACCTCCCGGACGGTCGCGGTCTTGCCGGTTCCTGGTGTCCCGGAGATGTAGATACAGGTGCCCGTCCCTTCTCTTATGGCGGCACTGAGGTGGGTGTAGACCATGTCGAATTCGGCCTTTCGACAGGGGAGGGAAGCAGGAACGCTGGAGACATGGAGGTTGGCCCGCGCCTGGCGATATGGAGAGGTAAAGTGGGAAGGTGAGAGGACGCGGGTGCCGAGAGGAGTGAACTCGAGCGGTTTCTTGACGACGATACTGCAATTGTCACTGTGAGTCGATAGGCTATCCTGGGTAAGGGAGGTGATGTTGCGTACCGCTTGTGAGTTGGAGTAGTAAGGATCTTCCGCTGCCGTGACTTAGGCGTTACATTGAGCGATGCCAACTTTTGCTTCTTTCTGGGTGTAGTCGGAGGGACATCCTCCTTCGCGTCCACATACTATGCAGATAAAGTTAGTATCCTCTTTAATCAGATCTTTTGCTGTCGTACTGACCTCCTCGTCCTCTTCGGCTTTGCGCTTCTTGGCCGCCTTCAACCCGGCCTTGATCATGTCAATCAGCTCAAAGATCGCCTCTCCATTCTTATAGACATCTTCCCAGATAAATTCGTCTGTGTATTTCCCCTGCAGCTGGTTCACGCCCCGTCGACAGATGATGGATTTATGGTACTCCGCCAGGGCCGCCTTTCCGGTTGGCGGGGTGCCGTTGGGGTATTTTGCGTAGAAGACATCTTTGGACATGACGTTGGCTTTGCCGTTGATAGAAGTCAAAGGATTCACGTTGAAGTCGGCCGTCAGGTACTGCTCGTTGGGCAACGCATCCGCCCTCTTCTTGTTCCTCGTCGACAGGAACTCGTCCGGCGAAGCGAACCACATGATGTTGGCCGACTTGACCATCTCCCCCTCGTTCTCCTCATCCTCCACCTCCAGGAACTCGCAGATGATACCGGCCCAGTCCTTACCTGGCTCGGGGGATTTCAGCAGCACGGTTTGGCCCAGCCTGCACTCGAAGGAGCCCATCCGGGCGCCGACGATCTTCCGCGCGTGTTTGGCGCTCGGTCGTGAGGAGCGTCTCAGACTTGGCTTGTCTTCTGCATCATCAGGATTGTCGTCCCCAGGCTCCTTTTTGTCGTCCTTCTCTGTCTCCTCGTCTTCGTAGATCCACTCCCATGGATGGTCTTCGTCCCCGAGCTCGTCGTCCGAGTCGTCGCGGACCAAGGCGCCCTTTGTCAGCCATCGTCGCGCGCGTTCCTGGACATTGTGCCTCCGTTTACGGGGTTTCTCTTCAGCAGGATTCATGCTTGCTTGGAGGAGAGCAACAGCAAGGTGACCTCAGTACCCGTTGTTGATGCCGAGCATGTTGGGCCAAGACCAAAACTAGGCGCAACGCGTCGGGAGCGGCGACGCGTACCGGTGAGGTCCCGTCCCGTCCCATTTTGTCCCTTTTGGGTTAGTGCTGTTATCGCGTCGTCCGCATGATCATGAGCTACTCCAAGCAGAGCATCCATACAGAGGACGATAGAGAGTCCAGCTGCTGTGTCTGTATCATGGGGCTCACATATGTTCCTCACTGTGCCTTTTCAGTGGTGTTGGGTCTGCTGGCTCAACTATCACTGTGCTCTGGATTAATGCCAGCAGGATAACCACTCATTGTTTGCCAGGATCTGTAATGCATGGATCCGCAACGGTGACAAGAGCCGACCTGCTCCTGCCCGCATTCACAGGAGAGCAACCAACGTGCGGAGAAACTCAAGACTTGTATTGAATGGCAAATGTCTTCCCAGATGCTCATTCATTTCCCTCCAGGCCGCATTCACGGCTTTCTTTTCTGATCCATTTCATCTCCTCGTTACTTACCTCGCACTTCCACGGCACTTTGTAACTTATGCCGACGCAGTTCTCCTCCATCCTCTGCCCATTAACACGACACCACAGGCCTGATCCTATCTGCTACTGCTTGCTCAATTTTTCACACGTGCAGAGGTCTTTTCTCGACCAACTTCCTCTTCGCGGGAAAAAAGCATATCAACTCCCTAGACTTATTGGTTCTCTTTTGCGGTCCTCTGGCCTCCTAATCTTCTCTTGTAGAAGACTTATCCCTCCAAGTTTTCCCTCGATTCCCTCACAACTCTCTGTAAGGAGCGTTGTCGGACAACAACCTCTTATTAAGAAACCGGGTGTCTGCCTTTCTGTGTCGTTCTAATAATCGTTTCGAGTCAGGTAGTTCTCGAGTAATGGCAGAGTGAGTATCTAACTCCAGACTTCCCATTTGCTCCTGCAGCACTGACATGGCTATAGCCACGAGACTTCCGGCGCCCAAGGTAGGAAATGACACATCTTTTTCGACACGGGAGATCGTCTTGTCTTTTATATTGTCTCCGCCATGTTACCCCCTCTGATGCTTTCAGGCCTCGGGGTTCCCCGACTGCTTGGACGGAGGTAGCTGACGCTTTATGCAGAATGGCAGCTCCCAGGCTATGGACGGGTCAAGTCCAAAGCTCCAGCGGCTCTCCCAGGCGAGAATCAGCAATCCGCCCTTCGTACCATACAAAATCACAGAGGTGCAGGTAGGTACAGAGGACTAACGCAGCCAGCGCACCTGTCTGCTCGACGTGGCGGTTCACCGTCGAAACCGGCCACAACTACGAATGCAGGTCGATCCAGATGGGTCGCACGAGCGTCAAGGGGACGCGGCACTCAGGGGCCCGTCCGGGGCCCATCTCGCTTTATTCGAACGCCATTGCGTAATCCCGGTCGGTTCCCGAGGGACTCGCCGGCTAAGATGAATTGGAGGGCTGGAGCTGAACCAACAGGTCAGTGCCATTATATCCGATATATCGTCTACGATGACTGAGATGAAGCAGGAACGTTTCAACTACCAGGCCCCTTCGGTACTTTCAGACGCGAGTAAGAATACCCATCCAACTGTTCGGTCTCTATGAAGCTAAAATCTCCTAGATTCTTTGGGGTAGCGAGAGGAACGTTCAACAGAACGCACATTGCGAACAAGGGCAGATTTGAAGTCTTCGAAGACATTTGTCAAAAGACGGGTGCGTACATCAAACCACCGTTGTACACCGATCAGGTATATACCCCTTTCTGTGAATTATAAAGATGGTCAAATAATGTTGTTGAACAGGTCATTTGCTTGTGGGGGGAGCCGGCCCAAGTGTCGGCTGCTCAGGAGCTACTGCAACAGCTCATCACGAAATGCAAAGCTTCGTCGCAAAAGAAGAAAGCGGAATGGGCGAAAATCAACGCCCACTCTTCCACAAAGGAAGCGGTTATTGACCGCAGAGAGAAGCACGAAGTCATAATCCAACAGCTCAGAAGAGCTCCCGATCCATCTATAAACTTTCCTGAGCGGGTAAGGTTCAGTGCATGACTGTCGTTGAGTGCGGGTGCTAAAATACCCCGTTATAGCTGCTTTTCCTTTGGCCGGCTGAAGAGCTCCCCATGAAAGATTTCCTCGGCCCCGATCTTGGAGCGCTTGATTTCATCCGTGCGGAGTTTGGCTATCATCTGTACATTCCTGACGGGTTTCCTAATTATATCTGCGTAGCTGGTCACGACCATGAGGTCATCCGAGAGATCGTTCGGCGTCTCCGAAACAAGTGGAGCGAGCTCATGGCTTCAGCGAACATTAGATCCAAAGTGTACCTTGTCGAGCCTCCTGAAAATGGCTATATGAGAAACGGGATCGTCGTCAAGAATAGCCCTCCCTTTGCCAAACCTTTTCTTTATGGACACCCCTTGAAAGATCTCCAACTGGCGACTTGGTATGACCGGACTCCCCTCATTCGCTCCAAGAACGATATCCGTCTTCTCAATGCAACGGAGCGATCTCTTCGAGGGCTCCCTTTCTTCCGGGGCCATTTGCGAATGCGCGTAAATCTTGGATCGTTCGTCCTCGATGAATATCGTCTTCCGAGAGATGGAAAGTCGGCATACTCTTTCGAGGAATTCAGAGAGATGCTGTTGAACGATGGGACAAGAGGACGCTTGCTCCCAGGGTAAGATCGTCGCTCTTGGTTTTAAGCACTGTACTAACCGGGCATACTGTCTTAGTCTCGAGCCTAGTCAAAATGAGCTGCTCGACAGATGTTTTCAAGCGTCCCATATCCTTGCTCCCATTTCAAATACGCTGCGTTCCCTGGCAGACGCGGAACCCGCATATTCCGTGAACTTCGAGTTTTCCGGGGCTGACAGTGCTCTGCTACGGCTGGAAGCAGAGTTTTCGAAACATTATGGCGCGCAAGAATACGAAGTAACCCAGCGCAGATGGGTCAAGGCTCAAGGAAGCGGGCACAGCGACAACAGATCGCCCCTCCAAATTGCGGTTATTGACTTCGAGAGGTATGTCGTCCTTGCTCAAGCTGAAAAGAGACAAGCTAAAAATATTAGGTCCGATTGGCAGCTCGAAATAAAGGCGCTGGAATTCTACGACAAATCTACCGTTGACGCGGCTCTCAAGACATTTTCCCATTCCATCCGTTTCAAAAGTGATGCCGCAGCCGGTGGTATCTCTGCGACACCCAAGAGGAAAGTCATGTTCCCGGAGTCGGCTCCAGTGTCCAGGGTTGTCGAGAAGACTGCCATTCGGTACAAAATCAAGGGTACAGAGTACACCCTTGAGATCGCTCGTTACGACGAATATAGTCGTATGGGCCTCCAGATCTCCCAAGGACGTGTTCAAACCACCAACCCAGGTGCTATGTCAGAAGTCCCTGTCACAACTTGGGGCGCGTCCATATATGATTTGAGTTGGGATAACCTGCTTGGCCAGCAGGCCAATATGGGAGTCGGACATGCGGCGAGCTGGAATCCGAATTTGAACACCTTTTTCCGCCCAAAGAGACAGCCTGTTGACCCTACAGATTCGTCCTCTGGTTTCTGGGAGTTCATTGCTGTGGTTAAAGAAGTTGCGGGCTTGTTAGGTCCAAGGAAGGCTGATCCTCCGAAGAAAGCCCAGAGCGATACCGCAAACAAGGAGACCGTCCGCGACGTCTCCCCGTCGGTAACTAAACCTAAGACTGCGGCAAGCCATATCTCGTCGAGCAGTTCGCTCACTGCTGATGGACCGAAGACGATTAAGCTTCTGGATGCTGATCTGGGTACCTTGTTCTGAGGAACAGTCCCAAGACGACAGAAATGGAGTTCGGTTGTCATGAGTTTTAAGACGTTCTCTCCATACCAATATTTGCCCTGAGGACCCGCTGTCAGCATTGACACTATCACTTCCCCAAAATCCCATTTCTAGGTATCCCCAAGCACTTTCACAACTTTCACATAATCCCTTTCCCCAAAACGTCATTTCCCAGTACCCCGGAGCACTCTCATCATCGGCTATGATCTTTGAGCTAGGCAAGCAGATGAGCTGGTAATTTGACAGCATTCATGTCTGATTCTTATCTTGCTACATGCTGCTATCTGCAAGTTTACAGGCAGAGAGGACCTGATCTGAGGTCGTGGTCAGCACCCTTCGACCCGCGTCTCCTCTAGCGCGTGGTCCCGCACGTATTCACCAGACACATCCATGCCAGCTCAAACATCTTCCTTCTGGTCTCCTAATAACCAAATTGCCATGTTTAGTCGGTTCTTCTGCAATCTCCTATTGTCACTCTCTGCTATGTTCTCCCGGGTGGCGAGACTGCCTTTCCGCTGTTTCCATGATGACAATCCATTCATGATGAACCGATGGGCGGAATTCCCCCCCCCCCCCTTTTTTTTCATATTTCGCAACGACTCGTCGGATACTGGTTGCTTTCCTGACACTAATTTCATTTTCTCTCGGTCGCATTATGTATCATGTATTTTCCTAGAGTATGCACAGTACAACGCAGCAGATCAGCCAGTCTGGCTAAATGAGGATCAATATTTTGCTGTATTGATAAGTTATGTGATCGTCTGGCGAGACAGTTGTAAACCCAAATCTCATCCGGCACCCGCTCCAGCCACCGGAGTCGTAATAGCTTCGCCGGTCAGAACCTTTTGTCGTAGGACTAGTCGAGACGTCAGCTGCTTTCCACGAGGGAAGAGACTCCTGGCAATGCCAATGATAGACCCATGCGAGCTGCGCATAGCCAGGTATAGAAAATCCAAGCAGTTCGTATGCAACTCACCATCCTCGACCACCCTCAAATTGACAGTCTTTGACTGAACTATCTTTTCCAGATCCTGCAAGTTGGTCTCGAGCTCTTTCACCTTGCCATTGTAGAAGTCGATCGCCTTTGCCGCCGTCTGTAGAGATTCCACCCCCATGTCAGCGTTGCCCCAGACCGTCCCCCAAGCCATCCTCACAACCACCCACGATACAAAAACAAAACGCACACACATACCTTCTCAACATAAAACCCCGTCCCCACATCCACAATCACCTTCTCCCGATCCGCCAGCTTTCCCTTGACGTACAGCGAGCTCGTCAGCGGCACGAGGATCTCCATCTCGTCGCGCCCCGCCGTGCCCTTCTTCTCGGACCCGATCACCCCCTCGTTGATCGACCGCACGCAGTCGCGGAACTTGGACTGCGCGGCGCGCAGCTTGGCGTGCGAGCTGGTCAGGTGCTCGAGCTCGGAGCTCAGGCGGGACTGGAGCGCGCGGAGTTGCGGGACGGAGAGGGTTGTGACGTCGACTGTTGGTTTATGATATGAGATGGGTGTGTTAGTTAGTGGTTGGTTTCGAGTGTTTCGGTTAGATTGGAGAGGGGGGAAGGGAGGGAGGTCGTGCTGTGCTGTGCTGTGCTGTGCTGTTCACCGTCTCTGATGCAGTTGACGTACCTGCACCTGGAGGGGCTCCGGAGCTCGATGAGGAGGATGCGGGGGTACTTTGTGGTGGCATGTTGTCGATGTTTGATTTAAGGCGGATGGGATGCGGACTCTCGAAGGAAGATTGGATTCCTAAAGAAGATGTCTCCTACGAGAGGAGGAAAGGAAGTTGCTAAGGGAAGGCTATCCTGCCTCCGGTTGTCCTGTCCGTCGTCACTTATGCGGGTGTCTCTTTTTTTGATAACTGGAGATCCGTCCGGATGTGGAAATAGTGGCTGTAAGCTTGGGTGCCGCCGCCGCGGTTCTGCCAAGCAGCCACGCACGGATCAGTCGATACTATCCACACCCCGAAGGAAGCAATGGTTAGATTGAATGTAAGAAGCTATCGAGATGAGATCTGGGTATTTGTCTGCGACTAAAATACATATCTGTCGTAATGTACAGGTTATAAAGTATACGTATCCAACTCCTGCTAGACGCCGCATCCTCTATCTGGCCAATTCATGATTCCATTGATCTCAAAGTCGATCGAGCAGAGACCTGACGAATTCTGACAGACGGTCGAAAGGAACCTCTTCCCGTAGGTTGTCCAAGCGACGACACTGCACCTCCAGGGTCCGCTGGTTCTTCCACCCCTTCCCGACAACTACGATGACAGGGTAGCCGATAAGGTCAGCGTCGCCCAGCTTCCATCCGATCTGCTTATCCCGGTCGTCAAGGACCACGTCCAAAGGTGCGTCTTTATCAGATGCAAGTGCATCGTATACCTTCTCTGCGTCCGCCTCCAGGCCTTTCGCTGGCACGACGACAACCTCATAGGGCGCCATTGCCCTTGGCCAGTTGAGACCCTTGGAGTCGGACAGCATATCTGCCACCGCGGATATCATACGCGAGACTCCAATGCCATGGCAGCCCATTTGCATTGGCACTATTTGGGTTTTGGATGTCGAGCTGCTAGGCTTGTCCGAATCTCCTCCTCCAAGCAGCGCAGAGTCAACCGCCACCGAAGCCTGCAGGACTTCGCTGTACCTAGCCCCGAGATGGAAGGTATGGCCGAGTTCAATTGCGGTCTGTGACTTCAGAGTCCCCTTCTCGCATCTTGGACATTTGTCTCCGTCGTGCACCCTGACCAGCTGGAGACGCTTCGTGGTCCCGGGGAAGCGGTCGAGCATGGAATACTCGATGTCCGTGTCGACTTTGTCGACTTCGTGGAGCAAGTCGCTCAGCGGCGGACGCTTGTACACCCGCACCTGCGAGTCGTATAGGTCCAGTACCTTGGGCCGTTCGGAGTTTCCTGCTTGTTTGAGCTCGGCGAGCCATTGCTGGAGTGGGTTCTCGACGCTCAGATCTAGATCGAGACCAGCTGCATTTGTGATGGCTTTCACGGCGTGAGAGTTGACCTCTCTCTCTACCGGCTCGATAGAACCCTCCTGCATAAGGTACTTTGGATACCACCCTCTCACAAGGGTCTTTCTGTCTCTTGAAATAGCCATCCAAAGCCCAGTCGAGATGGCCGGTGGGCCGTCGGAACCCAGGGCAGATGTCTCATCTTTGGGATTATTCACTTTGAGTTTCTCAGGTTCGGTCTCAGGAGCCTGTCCGTTTGCGAGTTCTTCATTGTAGGCATGGTCGCAGTTCGAGCAGCTGATGATTGTGTCTTCACCCTTCGAGCTTGGGAAGTGGAACTCATGGCTGAGGTTACCTCCCATGTTGCCAGAGTCCGCTGCGGCAACGAGATACGGGATCTTCAGCTCGTCGAATAACCGTGTGTACGCTCGCCTCACCAAGTCGTACGTCTTCAATGCCTCTTCTGCGTTGTAATCGAAAGTATACAGGTCCTTCATGACGAACTCTCGGCCGCGAAGCAGTCCCTGTCTCGGCCTTGGTTCGTCCCTGTATTTTCTCGCTGTATTGAACTGCGCATTAGCCACGGGTTTTAGCTTTGGGCTGAAAGAACAAAACTCACATATCTGGTACACTCGAAGCGGAAGGTCCTTATATGACTTGACAAGCCCGCCTACCAGCGTAGTGATCTCCTCCTCGTGGGTAGGAGCCAGGAGGAAACGGGACTCCTTTCGATCATTGAATCGGAAGACCTAAAGTATCTTATTTAATATAATCACTCCACGGACGCATACGACAAATCCTACCTCTGAGCCTTCCTTTAGTCTTCCCGAGCGTTCCCATAATTCCTGGGAAGATATAGAGGACAAGGAGAGCTTAGAGGCGCCTATAGACTCTCAGAACCAGGCAAGTAAAAGTTGCATTCAATACCTACCTATCGAGCGCATATGCTTATCTATCAGACGCTCCAACTTCTCCTGTACCCGTAAACCAAGGGGCAACATATGAAAGACACCGGAATACGCCTAGGAAGTTAAGCTACTGCCTCAGGAGAGATGCAAGAGTAGTGCACTAACCTGTCTAAGAAAGCCGCCTCTGATTAACAACTCGTTTGCATCCTCTGAATACCTGTCAGTCGCTGGCGCTTTCAATATGACATAGTAGTAATACCCTTTTCACCCTCGGCCGCTTTCTTGGATATCCCTCCAGTGGGGATCCAGAAGCTCGAAATCCGCGCTCGGCCATCGGTCTGGAAGCTGTTAGCAGAGCAACATAATAGAACGGCTTTCTGATACAAAGACATCTATACATGATATTGGCATCTTAGAGCACTATGATGGCGGATTCGAAGAAAACCTGGCTGATATACACCCGAGATGCGGCCCGGGCCTGGGCGGAGCCCGAAAATCATAGAAATAGATTTGAAATAGATTTTGGAATGACAGCAACGATTGACAAACAAAAATCTTCAACAGGCCGACGGATAATGGATCATTACAGAATCAATAAAATCACATAAATATCATAATTTGGAGAGTTCACTGCCGCTTCAGCAGAAACACCGTGTCTCTTCGCGGGGTCGAGCCCTCCGAGGCCGCGGACATTTTGAGGTGGTCCGAGCGTCTAGATACCGGCGATCGCAAAACTATTCTCCGGCGGCCTCGCGCCGTTACCAAGATAATTTTGGATTTGCGGCGGCAGAAAAAACCGCGAATTCTCGTCCTCGACAAGGCCTGCCTCGATGGCGAAGAGCAAGGGCGGACGCTCTTCCGACACCGCTTTTCCAAATGGCGGTGTCGCCGTTAATGATTCCTCGAATGCTGCGGACGCACTCCCCAGCCTGGACGAGAGCGCGCTCGCCAACCTGACCCAGAAAATTGAACAGAAGCTGCAGAGCAGCGGCGGGGCAGGCAAAAACTCGCAGCAGAAGAAGTCTAAGGGCTCCGCGAACAATACCCCGAAGAAGGATAATGAGGCTACGCAGAAGGCGACCGGAAAACAGGATCCTAAAAAGGGCAAGAAGCGGGATCGCAATGGGGAGGTGATCGCGCGGGAAGAAAAGGACACCGGGAAGACGAAGCAGTCCAAGTCGCATGGCGACGACAGGAATGATGCTCTGCGACGGGAAATACTGGCGCTGGGCGGCAGCAATGAGGACTACGATCTTATTGCGGGTGTCGATTCAGAGGCCGAAGAGGAGAAAATCGCCAATGCGCCCGCCAAATCGAAGAACAAGGCGGACGAAGACCAGCTCCGAAAGGAGCTCGCGAAAATGTTGCAAGATGCTGGACATGTTGTTCCGGGGGATGCTGATGAGGAGGACGATGGGGACGGCCAAGAGATGTCTGTGAAAGATGTCCCTCCTCCACCTCCAAAGGCCGCAAAAGAAGCGCAGAAGACAAAAGAAGCGCCGAAGAAAAAAGAAGATCCGAAGAAGGAGGAGCCGAAGAAAAAGGAAGAACCAAAGAAAAAGGAGGAGCAAAAGAAAAAGGAAGAGCCCAAGAAAAAAGAAGAACCGAAGAAGAAAGAAGAACCTAAGAAAGGACCTGATGCCAAGGCGTCCGCCACAGGAAACGAAAAGCAAGCGCTGCCAAAAGCATTTTCTAAACTTGTAGGTAATCCGCAACTCATGAATATCAATGGTATATTGACTTCATTGTGCAGACTATCCCCCCAAGACCCGACTGGTATGCCACTCCTCTGCCCCCGATCTCCGCCTCAAAGCAGGACAATGTCCTGCCCCGCCACCTCGTGGACCGCGTGCGTCAATATGCCAGGTCTCTCCTGGAAAAGGAGAACGAGGCGTATACTCAAGCGCAACAGGAGGCTTCCGCGTCGTCGCACAAGTTCTACTCCACCATCGCGACGTCCGGAACGCTCAGCGACAAGATCTCCGCATTCACCCTCGCCGTGCAGGAGTCTCCGGTGCATAACATGAAGGCGCTGGAGAGCCTGATCGGACTGGCGAGGAAGCGGAGCCGTGCTCAAGCCGTCGAAGTTCTCCGGTCCCTCAAGGATCTGTTTGCCCAGGGAACCGTGCTCCCTAGTGACCGTAGATTGAAGACCTTCGCGAACCAGCCGTCTCTTGCAGCCGCATTCCAGGGTGCCGGGAGCAAATGGACCGAGAAGGACCCTCTGCCGGGCGGCCTCCAGCCCTGCCATCTCATCATCTGGGCGTACGAGGACTACCTCAAGGAGCAGTACTTCGAGGTCCTGAAGATCCTCGAAGTATGGTGCAACGACGAGATCGAGTTCTCCCGATCGCGGGCCATCAGTTACGTCTACGAACTGCTCAGGGAGAAGCCGGAGCAGGAGGCGAACCTTCTCCGGCTTCTGGTCAACAAGCTGGGCGATCCGGGCAGAAAGATCGCGTCGCGGGCCTCGTACCTGCTGCTCCAGCTAGAGCAGGCGCACCCCTTGATGAAATCGACCATCATCTCAGCGATCGAATCAGAACTGCTCTTCCGGCCGCACCAGAGCCTGCATGCCAAGTATTACGCGGTCATCACGCTCAACCAGACCATCCTCAGCAAGAAGGAGGAGAAGGTCGCGGTGCAGTTGCTTGACATCTATTTCGCTCTATTCGTGGCTCTGCTGAAGCCGACCAAGGATGAGAAGTTCCAGAAGGATCAGAAAGGCGGGAAATTTGGAAAAGGCGGCAAAAAGGGTAAAAAGGGGAAGAAGGAACAGCCTAAGGGCCAGAAGCCGGAGGAAGAACTACGGGAGAAGTTGATCTCGGCCATCTTGACAGGTGTCAACCGGGCCTATCCTTTCACGAACTCCGATTCTGAGCGGTACGTCTTGTCATTTCCCTTTTCATGGGATTCGATCGATCAGCTAATAAATCTTCCAGTATCACAAACCATATCGATACCCTCTTCCGCATCACCCACTCCTCGAACTTCAACACGAGCATTCAGGCTCTCATGCTTATCCAGCAGCTCACATACACGCACCAGGTATCTGCGGATCGTTTCTACAGGACACTTTACGAGTCACTCCTCGATCCCCGCGTCGCCACTTCGTCAAAGCAGGCCATGTACCTGAACCTCTTGTACAAGGCGCTAAAGAACGACTTGAACGTGAAACGAGTCAAGGCCTTTGTGAAGCGCCTCGTTCAGATCCTCAGCTTACACCAGCCGTCGTTCACCTGCGGTGTCTTTTACCTGATCCGGGAGCTCGAGAAGACATTCTCCGGTCTCCTGACTCTGGTGGATCACCCAGAGGAGAACGAGAGCGATGATGAGGAGGTCTTCCGGGACGTGCCTGACGAAGATGACCAGCAGCAGCAAGGGGAAACCACTCAAGCGACAGAAACCACTCCACAGAAGCCCAAGAATGGTTATGATCCTCGCAAGAGAGACCCCGAACACAGCAACGCTGACAAGAGCTGTCTCTGGGAACTTGTAAGCTGCAACCCCTTTTCACCCCACACGTCGATTCTGAAATCCCTGAATGATACTAATGGTATCGACAGCTCCCATACCTCTCACACTTCCACCCCTCCGTCTCCGTCAACGCAAGCTACCTCCTCAACCACACCCCGATGACCGGGAAGCCCGACCTGACCCTGCACACCCTGACCCATTTCCTGGACCGCTTCGTCTACCGCAACCCCAAGACGAAGGAGACGCCCAAAGGTTCCTCGATCATGCAGCCGCTCGCCGGCGGCGGCGACACCAGCGGTCTGCTGGTCACGAGCGGCGGCGCGGCCGGTACGCAGCAGGAGCCCGTCAACTCGGAGGCCTTCTGGCGGAAGCGCGCCGACCAGGTCGCGGCCGAGGATGTCTTCTTCCACGAGTACTTCAACCGGCTTGGCAAGGACAAGAAGAAGAGCCGGAAGGAGAGGAAGAAGGCCGCGAAGGGAGGCGACGACGAGGCCGGCGACGACCTCAGCGACAATGAGTCCGAGATCTGGAAGGCGCTGGTGGAGTCGCAGCCTGAGCTGGAGGGTGCGGACGACAGCGACGACGATCTCGACATGGATGATCTGGAGTCCGCCTTCGATGATGAGGATGAGGATGAAGGTGAGCAGGAGGGAGACTCAGATGTCATCTTCAACGATGAATCTGACGAGGATGATGAAGGAGAAGAGGAAGAGGAAGAAGAAGCGGAAGAAAAGACGAAGCCCACCAAATCCAAGGAGAAGAAGGACAGGAAGAAGGCCAAGGGAGAGAAGAAGGAGGAGGAAGAACAACCCTCCGACTTCGAAGACGATGACGATGTCTTCGACATGGACGCCTCGGACGACGACGCGTTCCGCGACAGCGACGAGGAGCTGCCGTCGGACATCGAGCTCGGCGGCGTTGAGATCCCGTCGACGGGCGACGACAAGGAGGACGACGAGGAGGGTTCCTCGAGACGGAAGAAGCGGCGCAAGCTCAAGCACCTGCCTACGTTCGCGTCCGTGGACGACTACGCGGAGCTGCTGGCGCAGGAGGACGATGGGATGGTGTCATAATCTGCTGATGCAGGTTCTGTCTGCATCGTCTGTGTCTATGTCTATACTGTAGATAGATACCTTTTCTGTCTATTTATTTTCCTGCATGTATTTCAAAGAGGGGAGTCGTCGATAGGGAGGACGATAAAAAAAAGGATTTTACGTCGGGCCAGGGAACTCGATCTGTTCCTGGTATCTGCTGCACGTGCTTGACTCGTGAAGTCGTCCAGTACTGTACCTGTTATTGAATTAGACGCAAACGCATCCTTCCCTACACGGAACATCGATCACGTTCCAGGGAACCTCAGATAGGCAACCCATCCTCCCCCGCAGCATCAGATGATACGGGATACTTGGAGCAGATCCTCCCCCGCGTCCTCTGGAGAGCTCCGTGCCCTGTCGCCTGGGACGCCTGATCGTCGATGAGCTAGCTGGAGCATACAACGCGTCTCGCTGAATACGGAGGAGAAAGGCAGGCTCGTGAACATCCATGACGTCATTTGTAAAAATTTCGACGTGCAGGTATACTAGTACCTAGAAGGCTAGAGCGTTGATATCCATTCCATTATTCATCACGTTGTTGGCGTGTCGGGACTCGGGAGTTGGCGGCCGCGTGGCCGCCATGGCGCGCAGCAGGGGCCTCCTAAGCCAACGCGGGCTTTAGGCTGCTTGGCCGATGCGTATAGTGATCTCCACTTGGTGGCTTACCCGCCAGATGCAGTGCGCGGGATTCATCTGCGGCCATGATAGGCTGTCTGGAGGCAGATCGTAGATGAGAACGGCAGGGTGCTGCAGGGTGTGCTGCACTAGCATCTGACTGGGTCATGGGCAAGGGTTTGAATCTCCAGAGGCACGATAGATGGTCTTTGCTGACAGTTTCCAATAGGGGAAACGAATGGGGTTCTATCAACGCAGTTCATGCGGAAAAAAAAATATTCAATTTACTGCGAAGACTGGATGAAACGCACGAGGGCGAGTCAACGTGCCGCCCTTCTCCACACGGCAAGGCCGCAACCGCGTTCCACTTGCGGAGTTGGCGGGTTGCGGGAGCCGCAGAGCCTGTGACGAGCTACGACTCGAGGGCCAAAAGAGTCAAGAGCAGCCGGCAGTCACCACTATTGACATGTCGGTTCGTTTTGCCTTGATACGGGATGATCAGACTAGCGGTGGTTGGAGGAAATAGGGTGGGCTGAGGAGGATGCAAGAAGTTGCACGGTGTCGGGTCTGTGAACCCACCGCGGCAGGCGGTTCTCGTCCTCCATGTGCCTGGACAACCAGATGGATATGGCAATGGCATCTCCCTGGGCCTTGACAACATATCCAAACACGAGAAAACGACGCGGGCTTCGAGAACGCTTCGACGCTGCCGTCCCGTGTTCTCCACGCGCCCAGAGCGACATGCGCGATCTGCGAATTTTAGGCTGCGAGCACGTCATCGCCGTCCGCGTCTCGCAGGCCGCATCTGCCCGCGCAGAGTTTGCGCCCTTGCTGCTTCGAGCGGGCGTCCCTTGACCTAGTCATGTCGCCGTAGTGTTAAGGCACCCAGGTAGAGATCGTTCCGCCCGTATATCAGATCTCGGACGTTCCTCTTTTGCGCTTCCACGGCTGGTTTTTTTCCTCTCCCGCCTTCAATCCCCTTCCCTTCTCCTCGTAAACGCCCTTTCTCTTCCTGTTCCCGTCGCATTGAGATCAGCCTGGTCGCTTGGTCTGGTTAACCTTGACGTCCCGCCGCTCGTCCTACCCCAGTCGGCCTGGATACGTGCTCGCGGCATCGCTTGTTTCTCCCCGTTATGCCCTACAGCCCGTGTTCCACGAAAGCCAGATACTGAACACGCGCGCGGTACATGCATTCGAAGGTCTTCAACCTTAGGCCTCTGTCTCTGTCTCTGGGTTCCCTGCGCAAGGGGAACGTTCGTCTGATCAAATGGCGTTGAACGGGGATTCCAACGTCACCGTCCACCCAACGGACAACCGTGACTCGACCTCCGTCTCCGACAGCAGTCGCAACGATGCGGTCAAGGTCAAGCAGGACTACGACCTGGAGCGCCAAGAACCGTCCCTGAAGAAAGGGCTCCGTGCCGCTTCCGAATCGATCGACAACGTCGGGCGGCAGATCGAACTCGAGGCGGAGAATGCCATCAAGTACCGGACGTGCAGCTGGCAAAAGGTTCGTTCTTCCACTCCCGAGTTGTAGTAGATGATGCGACTGCCCGGATTCCTGCGCGGTCCCGCCCACTAGAATCCACATTCTGAGACAGTATGCATCTCTAGACTGCCGCGCTTCTCTTCTCCGAGTATATCTGCCTGGCCATCATGTCATTCCCGTGGTCGTATTCGATTCTGGGCCTCGTCCCAGGTCTGATCTTGACCGTCGTCGTGGCAGGCATAGTGCTCTATACGTCACTCATCATTTGGTATGTTCTATATCATCTTTTTAGCGGGATGCTTCTGCCGACGAGCGATGCTGATCTGATCTAGGCGATTCTGCCTGCGCCATCCCGACGTTCGAGACGTGTGTGACATTGGCCAGCATCTGTTCTGGAACTCCAAGATCGCCTGGTACGGGACGGCTGCGATGTTCTTGCTGAACAACACCTTCATTCAGGTATACACCCAGTGAGAAAGAAGATCTCCTAGTGGCAAGCCCTAATTGTCTCCGCAGGCCTTGCATTGCCTGGTCGGCGCCGCGTACCTCAACACGATGACCGACCATGCGACCTGCACCATCGTGTGGTCCGCTGTGACTGCAGTCATCTCTCTGATCTTCTCGCTTCCGCGGACGTTCAATGCCCTCTCCAAGGTCGCGACATTCTCCGCATTGTTCACCTTCGTGTCGGTCCTGCTGGCCACCATCTTCTCAGCGATTGAACCGCATCCTGCCGGCTACAATCCCGACCCGAACCATATCGACAGCAGCGGCAAGAAGGTCGGAGGAGAACCAATTGTCCTTGCCATCCCTGCGGCTGGGACGACCTTCGTATCAGGCATGGGCGCTTTCCTCAATATCAGCTACACCTTCATCGGTCAGATCACACTGCCCAGTTTCATCGCGGAGATGAGGGAGCCAAGGGACTTCTGGAAGTCTGTCACTGCAGTTACCATCGCAGAGATCATCGTGTTCAGCCTAGTGGGTTCGATCGTCTACGCGTACACCGGTAACCAGTACATGACCGCCCCGGCGTTCGGCTCGATTGCGAACGAGGTTTACAAGAAGGTGTCCTTCTCGTTCATGATCCCGACTTTGATCTTCCTTGGCGTTCTGTACGCCTCTGTCTCGGCCCGCTTCATTTTCTTCCGCCTCTTTGAGGGCACGCGCCACAAGAGCAACCACACCTTTATCGGGTGGGCGTCATGGACTGGCATCCTGACCGTCCTCTGGGTATTGGCGTTCATCATCGCGGAGGTCATCCCCTTCTTCTCCGATCTCCTGTCGATCATGAGTTCCCTCTTCGACTCGTTCTTCGGCTTCATTTTCTGGGGCGTCGCCTATATGCGGATGCGCCATGCCGATTACGGACCCGGATTTTATAAGAAACGCGGCATCAGAGGCTGGGTCGGTTTCATCGTGAATGTGATTATCATTCTGATAGGCTTCTATTTCCTCGGGCCAGGCACCTATGTGAGTCCCAGTTTAAATACATCCTTGGCTCGACGTGAACAGTAACTTATAATCTCGTTCTAGGCTTCCGTTGACAGCGTCATCCTCAGCTACAGGGCTGGGAATGTAGGAAGCGCCTTCTCCTGCGCGAATAATGGATTGTAACGACCTGTTGCTTTCTTTATCTGCGGCGCTACTGCCAGTTCAACCGGCACCTGCGCTTTATCTCGTCCCCGAAGAGCCATCGGGGCTGGATTATCTTAAGAAATGTTTCTATCTTTGGGAACACATTACCTAAAGAGGAAATATGTTGGGAAAAAAAAACTCACGAGAAAAGTTTTTATGTGGGTAGCTGGATTGTATCGGTTTGGCTCAAAAAGTTTTTGATTTTTGTACCTTTGATCATATTAATGAACGTCTATTTTGTCTGGTATCGTAAACACTGAGACCAGCAATATCACTTTTCTTCCACTCTCAGGATTAATACTACGTAGATCCCCGCGGAGATGCGCATGTGGAGCATCGGGCAACCCTATCTCCACGTGACTTTTCCGTTATCAACGCCGCGGTGCCCGCCTCCGCAACCCATTCTCGACCGAGACCTCCACGTCCATTGTCGCAACAACGCCGTCTCCTCGAGAAAAATCACAGGCAAAGCCATGAAGTCCCTAAGAAGAGGAGTGAAGTTCCTCGGGCTGAGGTCAACGTACCCCAGATCCTTCTCAGTCGCCGCCAATGGCTCCCCGCTGAGCTCTCTGGCCCGGCGACAGCTCCCCTCCAGCGGAGTTTGTCCCCCGGTGGTTCGGCCGCTTCTCAGTGTTCCTGTCCAGCAGAACGCGGCGAGAAACGCATCGACTGCTACTGCGTCCGGAGTGGAGCTGAAGCGGACCCAGCTGTACGACCTCCACGTGGAACGGGGCGCGAAGATGGTCCCCTTCGCGGGGTTCTCGATGCCGCTGCAGTACAGCGACCTGAGCCATGTCGAGAGCCACAACTGGACCCGGGAGAAGGCGAGCTTGTTTGATGTGAGCCATATGTGAGTGTATCCAAACTTTCCAAGGTAGACAGAGTTAGCTGTATGGGCGTTCGCTGACACAGTTGCTAGGGTCCAGCACCAACTCCGCGGCCCAGCTGCGCTCCAGCTCCTGATGAAAGTCACGCCTTCATCCCTCGACAAGCTGGCCGACAACTCCTCGACGTTGTCCTGCCTGCTCGAGGAGGGCACCGGCGGCATCGTCGACGACACGGTCATCACCCGTCTGGGCAAAGACTCGTTCTACTTCGTCACCAACGCCGGCCGCCGGGAGGAGGACCTGGCCTTCCTGCAAAAGGAGATCGACGAATTGAAGGCCGCCAAGGGCGCAAACAGCGTCACCTGGGACGTTCTCGACAACCGGGCCCTGCTCGCCCTTCAGGGTCCCGCAGCCGCTTCGGTCCTCCAGTCCTTCATCCACACGGAGGGTGAAATCTCCGTCGACACGGACCTGAGCACGCTCTACTTCGGCCAGTGCCGGTCCCTGCGCCTCACCCTGCCCGACGGGAAACCGACCCCGCGTCTCCTCATCTCCCGCACGGGATACACCGGCGAGGACGGGTTCGAGATCTCCATCCCCACCGACGACGTTCCCACCCTGCCCCGACAGGTCGCGGAGCTCCTCCTCTCCAAACCGGACCAGGTCCGCCTCGCGGGCCTCGCGGCACGCGACTCCCTCCGCCTCGAGGCCGGCATGTGCCTGTACGGCCAGGACATCACGACCTCGCACACGCCGCCCATGGCCTCGCTCGGCTGGCTCGTCGGCAAGGACCGCCGCGGCGACGACCCGGCCCGGGCCAACTTCAACGGCGCGTCCATCATCCTGCCGCAGCTGGCCTCCCCATCCAGCACCCTCCCGCAGCGCCGCATCGGGCTCACGATCGAGAAGGGCGCCCCCGCGCGCGAGGGCGCGGTGATCGTCGACCTCGCGGACGGCGGCAAGACGCAGATCGGCGTCGTCACCTCGGGTCTGCCGAGTCCCTCGCTGGGCGGGACTAACATCGCCATGGGGTACATCCGGACGGGCTTCCACAAGAAGGGGACCGAGGTGGGCGTGCTGGTGCGGAACAAGCTGCGCAAGGCGACGGTGTCGGCGATGCCGTGGGTGGAGAATAAGTTCTATCGGAAGAAGTGAATCACAGTCATGGCCAATTGAACCTTGTGACTTGCACCGGGTGGATGAAATTTTCTCTACAGTGGTAGCTGTTTTATTATTATTATTATTATGTTCTGTTCCATCTGCTAATCTATGCTACTGTCTGTCGTCTTGAAATGTTTCAGATTCGGGGGTGTCATTCTGCGATGGTAGTTATCATCTTACATGATAAGATATGACTTGACGTAAGCAACGAACAAAGCAAGCAAGCAGGCAGGCATATTCAACATCAGGACAAGGCTAGTTCCTATATAAAAAGAAGGGGGGAAGCACAAGGCAATAATACACAAAAAAAAATCTTGAATTTAAAAAAAGGGTGAAGGACGGCGGGCGTTCTGCACACGGGCGAATAATATAATAGGTACTGAAGTGTACTGTACATGTGCATGTACATGTACCTCGGGACCCCCGCCCCCCCCCCCCCCCCC